>Ga0308016_10001449_pt1 | contig 11754 bp, 14 predicted proteins | sample Neamet233_FD_203129 | JGI IMG/M metagenome (GOLD analysis project Ga0308016, IMG submission 203129) | Marine microbial communities from water near the shore, Antarctic Ocean - #233 | ecosystem: Environmental > Aquatic > Marine > Unclassified | place: Southern Ocean | collected 2014-07-28
TAATAGAAATAGGAGGGGAGATTTTAGCAAAAGGAAATAGTCCTGTCAGAAATGAACCATGGAAAATAGGGATTGATTCTCCAGAATCCAATTTATTCAAAAGAAATATTTATAGTACTTATAGTTTAAAAAATAGAGCCTTGGCAACTTCTGGGAATTACAGACATTTTAGAATTAATAAAAAAAATGGTAAAAAATATGTTCACACAATTGATCCAAGATCCGGTTATCCGGTTGAATCAAAAATTTTAAGCGCGTCTGTAACTGCATCAGATTGTGTTACTGCTGATGCATGGGCAACTAGTTTAATGATTTTACCTCTTCAAGATGGAAAAATATTGATTGAAAATAATTCCGACTTAGAAGCACTTTGGATTATTTCTAATGAAGAAGGATTAGAATCAGTTTATTCTTCAGGATGGAAAAAATAACTATCTAATGGTTTTTATAAAATCATTAATTTTTTTGACTCCTTTTTTTTCTAAAAAATTAATGAAAGCAGATCCAATAATTGCTCCATTTGAATACTTTACTGATAAATTAAAAGTTTCATGATTACTTATTCCAAAACCAACAATAGTTGGATTCTTTAGATTCATAGATTTTATTCTTTTGAAATATTTTGTTTGAATTTCACTAAAGTTATTTTTTACACCAGTAACGCTGGCACTACTAACCATATATATAAAACCTTTTGAAACTTTATCAATATAATTTATTCTTTCAACTGATGTTTGAGGAGTTATTAAAAATATATTGTACAGACCATTTTTATCAAATAATTCTTTATAATTATCTTTATATATATCTATTGGAAGATCTGGAATAATTAAACCATCAATTCCAATTAGTTTACATTTTTCACAAAATCTTTGAACACCATATTGCATAATTGGATTAAAGTATCCCATTATGATTAATGGAATATTAATTTCTTTTCTAATCCCCTCTAATTGATTAAAAATTGTCTCTGTAGTCATTCCGTTTCTTAATGCTTTTGAAGAACTCTTTTGAATAACAGGTCCATCAGCTAAAGGATCTGAGAACGGAAGACCTATTTCTATCATATCAACTCCAGAACTTTGAAGATTTTTTAAAATAAATTTTGTATCATCAAGATTTGGATGTCCTGCAGAGAAATAAATTGATAATAACTTTTTATTTTTTTTAAAGACTTCATCAATTCTATTTTTCATAATTTAAAATAATTTATAAATGTATCTAAATCTTTATCACCTCTTCCAGAACAATTAAAAACGATGACATCGTCAGGTTTAAATTTTTTTACATCAAGGACAGCAAATGCATGAGCTGTTTCAATTGCGGGAATTATGCCTTCCATCTGAGATAGGGTAAGCCCCCAATCCATTGCTTCTTGATCAGAAATAGAGATAAATTCCGCACGTTTTGTTCTAAATAAATTTGCATGCATAGGTCCCACACCAGGATAGTCAAGACCTGCAGAAATTGAGTAAGGTTCTGTTATTTGTCCATCTTCTGTCTGCATAAGTAAAGTTTTACTTCCGTGAATTACACCTTCTTTTCCTAATACAGATGTAGCAGCACTCTTTCCAGAATTAATTCCTTTTCCAGCAGCTTCAATAGATATAATATTTACTCTATCATCATTTAAATAATGATAATAAAGTCCAGCAGCGTTACTTCCACCTCCTACACAAGCAATTAGATGATCAGGATAGTCCCTTCCTTCTATTTCCATCAATTGAATTTTCATTTCTTCACTAATTACTGACTGAAATCGAGCTACCATATCTGGATAAGGATGTGGCCCAACAACTGAGCCAATAATATAATGTGTATTTATAGGGTTATTAATCCAATCTCTAATAGCTTCGTTAGTGGCATCCTTTAATGTTTTACTTCCTGATACTGCAGGTCGAACTTCAGCTCCAAGCATTTTCATTCTAGCTACATTTGGAGCTTGGCGTTTGATATCAACTTCTCCCATATAGACTATACATTCAATTCCCATTAAAGCACATACAGTTGCTGTTGCAACACCATGTTGTCCAGCTCCAGTTTCAGCAATTATTCTGTTTTTACCTAATCGTTTTGCTAAAAGAATTTGGCCTATTGTGTTATTTACTTTGTGAGCTCCAGTATGACACAAATCCTCTCGTTTAAGATATATTTTAGTATTATACTTTTTAGATAATCGCTTAGCGAAATATAAAGGGGTTGGTCTTCCTACATAGGATTTTAAAAGATGGTCAAATTCTTTTTTAAAGCTTGGTTCACTTGTTATTTTTAGATAACATTCTTTTAATTCAGCTATGTTAGGATATAACATTTCAGGAATGAATGCGCCTCCAAAATCACCATAAAATCCTTTTTTATCTATATTATAATTCATATAATTCTTTTTTAAACTGGCTTAATTCTTTTATTTTTTTTATTCCTGGTGTACTTTCAAACTTACTATTTACGTCAATAGCGTAAATAGGTAAATCAGTATTTGATAGTTTCTGAATTTCTTTGACATTCTCTAACCCAATTCCTCCACTGAGAAAGAAAGGTTTTTTGTCTGGATAATTTTTTAAAACTTCCCAATTAAATTTAAATCCGTTACCTCCAGGAAGTTTTCCTTTTGTGTCAAAAAGGTAAAAGTCACAAAATCTTTCGTAAGGTTTTAATTTTTTAAAATTAAAACTGTCTTGAATACTAAAAGCTTTTATTGTTTCAACTTCTAATTGATTAATTAAGTCACAATATTCGGGAGTTTCTTTTCCATGAAGCTGAACTGCTTGAAGTTCGTGAACTTTAATACTTTTTTTTATGAAGTCAATAGATGCATCAACAAAAACTCCTGTTTTTTTAATTATTTTAGGCAGTTTTAAAGTAGATTTATTGACATATCTGGAAGATTTATCCCAGAAAATAAAACCCATATAATCAGGATGTAAAACTGAAATTTCTTTGATGTTATCAAAATCTCGCATTCCACATATTTTAAATTTCATCTTCAATTTTTTTTATGAACTTAAATGAACTTTCACCAGGATTTTCAGTTTTCATAAAGTTTTCTCCAACTAAGAATCCCCTGTAACCATATGATTTTAGATCTATTATTGTTTCACTATTATTAATACCACTTTCTGATATTTTAATAAATTCGTTAGGTATATTATTGGCTAGTGTTTTACTTGTATTCAAATTAACCTCAAAGCTTTTAAGATTTCTGTTGTTTACTCCAATTAGGTCTAACGATGGCATGATTGATTTATTTAATTCTTCAAGATTGTGAACCTCTAATAAAACTTCTAAACCTAAACTTTTTGCAAAAGTTGAAAGAAGTTTAATTTCTTTTTGACTTAAAATTGATGCTATTAAAAGAATTACATCTGCTCCATGAGATTTTGCTTCAATTATTTGAAATTCATCAATCACAAAATCCTTTCTTAATAAAGGTAAATCTGTAGAGGCTCTAGCTATATCTAAATCTTCTAATGATCCTCCAAAATATTTACCTTCAGTAAGAACTGAAATTCCACAAACACCTGAGGAAGTATAACCCTTTACTACATCAATAACAGATAAATTATTATTAATATTTTGTTTTGATGGAGAACGACGTTTGTGTTCAGCAATAATACCTGATTTACTTTTCAAAAGACATTTAGAGATTGAGACAACTGATTTTTCAAAAAGTGGAGATTTTTCCAGATACAAAACAGGAAATAAAGTCTTTCGTATTGAAACTTCAACTTTTTTATCTGCTATAATTTTATCTAAAATTGTCATTATGAGTTTAATTTTTGAAGAGAAGTTAGAGAATTCATTGCTCTTCCAGAGACAAGTGATTCTTTTGCTTTTTCATAACCCTCTTTTAGTGTAATATTCATTTTTGTTGATATAGCTATAGCTGAATTTGCACAAACGACTTGGTTTTGGGCTTTTGTACCTTTTCCTGAAAGAATATCTATAAATATTTTAGCTGAGGACTTTATAGAATCACCTCCTCTTATTTGTTCTTCTTTTAAAATAGTTAATCCTAAATCTTTCGGTTCAATTAGTTCTTCTTTTATGTTTGAAATTAGTTTAGTAGATCCAGTTAATGATATTTCATCATAACCATCTAATGAGTGAATTATATTAAAATTTTTATTTGAATTTTGATATAAATAACCATATATTCTCGCTAACTCAAGACTAAAAACTCCTACAATTTGATGTTTTGGAAATGATGGATTAACCATCGGCCCTAAAATATTAAAAAAAGTTTTTACAGCTAACTCTTTTCTGATTGGTGCTACATTTTTCATTGCAGGATGAAATAGTGGGGCATGGAGTATACAAATTCCTGCTTGATCAATACATTTTTTCAAGAAAGTTTCATTATTTGAAAACTTGATTCCTAAATATTCCATTACATTACTAGAGCCACAGTTTGAAGAAACACCATAATTCCCGTGTTTTGCAACGTTAACTCCAGAACCAGCAGTCACAAAAGAAGCTAATGTAGATATGTTAAATGTATCTTTATTATCTCCTCCTGTTCCACACAAATCAATAGGATCATATTCATCAAGATTAATACGAACACAAAGCTCTAATAAAGCATCACGAAACCCTTCCAATTCTTTAATAGAGATACTTCTCATCATGTATACAGTTAGAAATGCAGAAATTTGACTTGTATTATATTGACCATCAGCTATATTATATAAAATATTTTTAGATTCTTCTTTGTCTAAAATCTCATGCTGAATTAGACGATTTAGTATTGTTTTCATTTAATTAAGATTTTAGCCAATTATTTATAATTTGTTTTCCATGAGGAGTTAAAATGGACTCAGGGTGAAATTGAACACCTTTAATATCAAACTCCCTGTGTTTGATGGCCATTATTTGTTTGTTAGAATCAAATGCTGTAGCTATAAGATCTTTAGGTAAAGGTTTGTCTATTACCCATGAGTGATATCTACCTACTTCGATCTCATTTGGAAGATTATTAAAAAGAGAGTCATTTTCAACTATTCTTATTTTTGATGATATCCCGTGATAAACATTTGTAAGATTTTTTATTTTTCCTCCAAAAACTTCACCTATGGCCTGATGTCCTAGACAAACTCCTAATATTGATTTTGAATCAGCATATTTTTTTATAACATCTTTTAGCTTACCAGCTTCATCTGGAATTCCAGGGCCAGGGGATAATAGGATCTTATTATAATTTATAAGATCATTATATTCAAATTCATCATTTCTACAAACTTTTACTTCAACTTCAAATTCTTTTAAGTAATGTACCAGATTATAGGTGAATGAATCATAATTATCAATTACAAATACTTTATTCATTAATTAAATATTTTCAGCAATTTCTAGAGCCTTATTTAAGGCTCCTAACTTATTGTAAACTTCTTGTAGTTCCTTTTCCTCATCTGAAGCAGCTACAATTCCAGCTCCTGCTTGATAAAATAAAGTATGATTCTTACTTAAAAAGGATCTAATTATTATTGCATGGTTAAAGTTGCCCTCAAAGTCCATAAAACCTATTGCTCCTCCATAAAAACTTCTATTTGTTTTTTCATATTTCTCAATCAGTTCAAGTGCTTTATGTTTTGGAGCACCACTTAAGGTTCCAGCGGGAAAAGTATCAGCGACTAATTGGAAAGTAGGTGTTTCATCTTTTTTCATTCCTATAACTTTAGAAACTAAATGAATTACATGAGAAAAAAACTGAACCTCTCTGTTTGTTTTAACCTCTACCAAAGATCCATTTCTGCTTAAATCATTTCTTGCTAAATCAACAAGCATTACATGTTCAGCATTTTCCTTCGGATCTTGACTAAGTTCAATAGCTAATTTTGCATCTTTTTCATCATTTCCCGTTCTTTTAAAAGTTCCTGCTATTGGATGAATTTCTGCTTGGTTATTCTTTACTATTAATTGAGCTTCGGGAGAACTACCGAAGATTTTAAAATCACCATAATCAAAATAAAATAAGTATGGAGATGGATTTACTGTTCTTAATGCTCGATATAAATTGAAATCATCTCCCTTAAATTCTTGTGAAAATCTTCTAGAAAGAACTAATTGAAAAACATCACCTCTTTGACAATGTTTTTTTGCTTTGGAAACTAAACTCTTATATTCTTTATCTGAAATGCTTGATTTACCTTTTCCTGTTTTTGTAAATGAATAATCTGCAAAATTTTTGACATTTAATAATTGTTCAATTTCTACAAGATTAGATTTGTCATTAAAACAATGACAAAATAAAAATGCCTCATTATTGAAATGATTAATTGCAACTATATTCTGATATACAGCATAATAAAGTTCAGGTATTTCTGAGCTATCTGACTGTTTTTCAGATTTTACTGATTCAAAGAATTTTACGCAATCATAAGATAAATAACCAAATAAACCATTGTTTATAAACTTGTGATTATTCTTAGTTGTTTTGTAACATTTTATGTAATTATTTATTTTTTCTGGAATAGAAATTGATTTATCAATTTGAGTTATTTGTTCAGTTCCGTCTGGAAATGTTTCTTTTAGAATGTTGTCTTGAATTTTAACGAATCCAATAGGATTAAAACATATATATGAGAAACTGTTATCATTAGCATGATAATCACTGCTTTCTAGAAGCAAAGTGTTTGGAAAGTGATCTCTAAGCTTTAAATAAACACTAACAGGAGTTAAAGTGTCAGCTAATATCTTTTTCTCAAATGTTTTTAAATGATATTCTTTCATATTTTAAATTAGTTATACAAAAAAAGGCTTGTCGTGTTGACAAGCCTTTTTTGTTTTTCATATAGGGTGTGTCTTCACTGTTTAAAAAGTTGTGTAGACCACCAAAACATTAAATTTTTAAAAATCATAATCAAAGATAGTTTTATGTTGTCGTAAATCAAAAAATTTTTTCAATTATAATTAATTTTGTAAGATTGTTAAGAGACACTAACTTTATAAAAAAAAAATGGATCTATCACAAGAAGAATGGACTTCTAAACTGAATGAAATCAAAGATAATATAATCCTCGATGTTCGAACTTTTGAAGAATCTAACCAAAAACGAATTCCAAACTCAAAACTACTTGATATAGCTTCACCTTCTGATTTTATAAAGGGTCTTAACGCATTGGATAAAAACAAATCATATTTTATTTATTGCAGATCAGGAAACAGAAGTTCACAGGCCTGTAGCGTTATGTCAAGTATGGGTTTTGATAAAACATATAACCTGGTTGGAGGAATAATTGAATGGAAAGGGGAAACTGAATAATTCAATTTTTAATGAATAAATTAAATATTTTACGAATATTTTTTGAGCGAAACGGATTTGAAGTTTGTTCTAGACTTGCCGATATTCTTGGTATAAGAACAAAAAACGTCAGATTATTTTTTGTATATGCTTCTTTTACAACAATTATAGGTGGTTTCTTAATTTATTTAATTCTTGGATTTTGGATAAAACTAAAAGATATGGTTTATACTAAAAGAAGTTCAGTTTTTGATTTGTAATTCTTCTAATAAAAGTTATACTGATTTTAATTTGAATTTTGTGTTGATTTTTTGCATATTGCTCCCTTATGTATAAAAGCAAAATCATGGTTTCAAAACAAAAAAAACTTAGTACTCTTCTAATGTTTTTATTTATGCCTTTTATTTCTTTAGCTCAAGAAGCTAACAATAAAGGGCTTGATGAGAAAATTAATGAAGCATTTAAACCAATAGCTAATTGGTTTGAAGCAGTAATTCTTCATGATTTTCCTTTTACTGCTTCTTTGTTTGGAACTGGAATACCTACCCTTATAATTTTACTGGTGGGAGGAGCACTATTTTTCACTATTTACTTCGGTTTTGTTAATATTAGATATTTTTCTACTTCTATAAAAACTGTTGCTGGAAAGTATGATTCTCTTGATAAAAAGGATAATAATAATACCGAAGGTGAAGTAAGCCATTTTCAGGCACTAGCAACAGCGGTCTCTGGAACTGTAGGTAACGGAAATATTGCAGGTGTAGCCATGGCTATAGCTATTGGTGGGCCTGGGGCTACGTTTTGGATGATTTTATGTGGATTATTAGGTATGTCTACAAAGTTTGTTGAATGTACACTCGGGGTTAAATATAGAGATGTCGGAGAAGATGGAACTATTTATGGAGGTCCCATGTACTATATGTCAAAAGGTTTAAAGGAAATAGGTTATGAGAAGTTAGGTAAGTTTCTTGGAGTTGTTTTTGCGCTTTTATGTATTGGTGCTTCTTTTGGGGGAGGTAATGCTGCTCAATCAAATCAAGCTGCAGTTCAACTTGCAAATTCTTTTGGAATGACTGGTGGAAATGCAAGAACAATTATCGGTTTTATAATGATGATTTTTGTTGGAATAATTATAATAGGAGGAATTAAAAGAATTGCCTCTGTTACAGAAAAGATTGTTCCTTTTATGGCCGTCATGTATATAGCAGCATGCTTGTATATTATACTATCTAATATTACTCTTGTAGATGACGCCTTTGGAATGATAATTTCTCAAGCATTTAGTCCAAATGCTGGTTTAGGTGGATTAGTAGGTGTCTTAGTAACTGGATTTAGAAGAGCTGCGTTTTCTAATGAGGCGGGAGCAGGTTCAGCATCAATTGCTCACTCAGCTGTAAAAACTAGCTATCCAGCATCTGAAGGTTTAGTTGCGCTTCTAGAGCCTTTTATTGACACGGTTGTTATATGTACTCTAACTGCTTTGGTAATTATAATTTTCAATGGAGATAGTACTGTTTTTGATTACGGTGGAGAAGGTGGTGTGGTTTTAATTGATGGAGTTCCTGCAGAGGGAGCAAGTATTACAGCAGCAGCATTTTCAAAATATATTGCCTTTTCAGGTCCATTTTTAACAATCGCTGTTGTTCTTTTTGCTATATCAACAATGATATCTTGGTCATATTATGGTCTCCAATCATGGATTTATATTTTTGGAAAAAGTAAAGCTGCTGATTTAACTTATAAAATAATATTTCTTTTATTTATAGTTATTGGAGCTGCTGGAGACATGTCTTCAGTATGGGGTTTTTCAGATGCAATGATTTTAGGACTTGTTTTCCCTAACATGATTGGTTTATTCTTTCTCTTTCCAAAAGTTAAAGAAGAGCTTACTAAGTATACCAATGCAATACGTGGATTAGAAAAATAATAGAATTAATCTTTTTTTTCCTATAAGATTTATTTTGTTTGTTATATTTGCAGTCATTATAACTGAAACGAGGTCGTAAATATGTTAATCATACCAATTAAAGAGGGAGAGAATATCGATAGAGCGCTAAAACGTTTTAAAAGAAAATTTGATAAAACTGGAGGAATGCGTCAATTAAGAAGCCGAAAACAGTTTTTAAAGCCTTCAGTAAAAAACCGTGCTAAAATTCAAAAGGCTCAGTATATTCAAAATTTAAGGGATCAAGAGAACCTATAAATCTGAATAAAAAAATAAAATAAAGGTTGTAACTTTGAACTAAACGCTTCAAGTTTCAACCTTTTTTTATGTATTCAGAGAAATTTTTAGATTATGTTTTATTAGAAAAGAATTATTCTTCACACACAATTTTAGCTTATAAAAATGATTTAAAAAAATTCTTAATTTTTTGTCATAATGAATACAATATTTCATCTTTAGAAAAGATACAATACTTCATAATTAGATCATGGATAGTAGCTTTAATTGAAGAAGGTATATCAAATAGAAGTATTAACAGAAAACTTTCTACTTTAAGATCTTTCTATAAGTTTTTAGTTAAAACATCTACTATTGAGGCTTCCCCTATGGGTGAACACAAGCCTTTGAAAATTCAAAAAAAGATTCATGTACCATTTTCAGAAGATGAGATTTTTTCTGTTTTAAAAAGTAATTTTTTCTCCTCTGACTTTAAAGGTGTTCTTGAACAAACATTAATCTATACCCTCTATTTCACTGGGGCTAGAAGAAGTGAAATCATTGAGATGAACTTTAATTCTGTAGATTTAAACGAAGGTGTTTTAAAAGTACTCGGTAAAAGAAATAAAGAACGTTTAATTCCCATACATGATATGTTAAAAGATCAGCTTAAAGTTTATTTGACTTACAGGATGAAACTTAACAATCTCTCACAAATAAAAAAATTTTTCTGTTTAGAAAATAGAAAAAAAATTAGTCCTGGGTTTGTATATAAAACAGTAAATACGTACTTTAATATGGTATCGACAAAATCTAAAAAAAGTCCTCATATGCTTCGACACAGTTTTGCAACCCATATGCTAGATCAAGGCGCAGATTTAAATGCGGTTAAAGGGCTTTTAGGTCACTCTAGTGTAGCTGCAACTCAAAATTACACCCATACTAGTATGAAGAAGATAAAGTCTATCTATTCAAAATCACATCCAAGAGGGGTAAGTGATAAATAATTTAAATTTATAAACATGAAATATATTTTTCAATCTATTAATTTTAACTCTGAAGATAAGCTCATTAATTTAGTAAAAAAAAGGACAAATAAACTAAAGCTTTTTTTTAATAAAATTAATTCAGTTCAGGTTTATGCTAAGTTGAAAAATAACAATACATCTTTAAATAAAGAAGTGGAACTAATGATTAGTCTTCCTGGAGAAAATTTAATTGCAAGAAAAACATCTTATTCTTTTGAATCCAGTCTCAAATTGGTTTTGTCAAAAATATTTAGGATGCTAAAGAAGCGTAAGTATAAACTAAAAAATATTTAATAAATAAACAATCCTTTATGAGGGTTTGCTTTATTTATATAAATCCATGAATTGTATATCCTAAAGCTATTCCAAGAGCAAACATAATCAACCCTTTTAGTGAGAAAAACCACATAAAGTTTTTTTCCCAAGAATCAGGAATAAAATTTTTATTAGCATCTTCTAGTTTCCCGGTTCTTGTTGAGTATCCTGCATACCAATAGATAAAACTAACTAGAATTACTATAAAAATAATTGTTACTAAAAAATCTGTATTAATATTATCCATATTTATATAATTTTAAGTAAGTTATGAAAATTTTTATATTTCTCAAAATAATTCACTTTTAGACTACAAGTGAAAAATAGGACAAGAGACTGCTTATTGTGTAACAAACTTATTTCGGCTCTCAAGGATCTGGATTAGTAGAGTATGATACCAAAACTTGTTGTTTCTCGAATGACTAATAATTTATCAAGAAATTTAGATAGTAGGATTCTTCCTTTTTATAATAAAGAATTTTATATTTGCGCCTGTTCATTGAAAATATAGAAGAAGGTACTTTTAACTTATTTGTGATTTATTTTAAGATTTCTCAATTTAGCCAAGTATATTTTATAGATAAACACCTTCGCAAGTACCATCAATAAAAAAATGCCGATGTAGCTCAGCTGGCTAGAGCAGCTGATTTGTAATCAGCAGGTCGTGGGTTCGAGTCCCTCCATCGGCTCATGTTTTTTTTATTTGGGGAGATACTCAAGCGGCCAACGAGGGCAGACTGTAAATCTGCTGTTTTTAACTTCGCAGGTTCGAATCCTGCTCTCCCCACATTCTTAATTTATTAGTTAAAAAATTTAAGCGGGAGTAGCTCAGTTGGTAGAGCGTCAGCCTTCCAAGCTGAATGTCGCCGGTTCGAACCCGGTCTCCCGCTCAAACTATTTTTTAGCCGATGTAGCTCAGGGGTAGAGCGTTTCCTTGGTAAGGAAGAGGTCACGAGTTCAAATCTCGTCATTGGCTCTTCTATATTTAAATTAAAACCTAATAAATACAACAC
>Ga0308016_10001454_pt1 | contig 11735 bp, 11 predicted proteins | sample Neamet233_FD_203129 | JGI IMG/M metagenome (GOLD analysis project Ga0308016, IMG submission 203129) | Marine microbial communities from water near the shore, Antarctic Ocean - #233 | ecosystem: Environmental > Aquatic > Marine > Unclassified | place: Southern Ocean | collected 2014-07-28
CAACCACCCTCAATCAACAAGGCCCGGATATAGGATCACAATACCGTTCAGTAATATTTTATTTTACGGAGGAGCAAAAAATTATAGCGAATTCTTCTAAGATAAAGTTACAGCTAGAAAGATACGAACCTATCGTAACGGAAATACTACCTGCTACAGTATTTTATCGTGCGGAAGAATATCATCAGAAATACTTTAAGAAAAACAATCTCATAAATAATCATGACGCTAATAGCTATTAGAAACTAAACCCATCCATCCATTTAAAAAGTAGAAGATCAGGTTAAATGATCTTCTATTTCAGCGATACGTGCCTCTCGAATTTTTGTATTAATTGAATTTGACAAACAAGCAGGATCAGAAATAGTTCTTGCAAGACTAGCCGCTATTGCACCGCAATCAATTTTATTGGTTGCATTGAATGCTTCCCTTAACCATGTCGCCTGTGGATAAAGTTTATCAATGTAACCGGACCGCCCATGAAAATCGCATTCGCAAGCGTGAATAAATTCCCCAAAACGTTCCGGCTTACGATATGCATCTACTGCTAACAACATATCTACTATAGTTGTTGGATTTAACTCTGCTATACGATGCACATTACTATGAAAACGTGCCACCAGTAACGAAAGATCACGACTTTTTTTAGGAGCTCTGATACGCTCGCACAGGATTTTAACTAATTTCACACTGTTTTTTTCATGTCCAGTATGACTCGGCCATAAGCTCCTTGGTGTAACTCCTTTGCCAAGATCATGAGTTAACGCAGCGAAACGTACTGGCAGGGAATAATTTTTTGACGCAGCATAGTCAATAACCTGCATTATATGCTCCCCCGTATCAATTTCGGGGTGCCATTTTTCTGGTTGAGGGACCCCGAATAATACATCTATCTCTGGTAAAATTCGTGCCAACGCACCACAGTCTCGTAGTACAGAGAATAAGCGAGAAGGTTTATTTTCCATCAGTCCTCGAGAAATCTCCTGCCACACTCTTTCTGGCACCAAAGAATCAACCTCACCATTTCTCACCATTTCACTCATCAATACAAGAGTCTCTGGTGCAACACGAAAATCAAATCTCGCAGAAAAACGTGCTGTTCGTAATACACGAACTGGGTCCTCAGAGAACGCGGGGGCTACATGTCGCAATAAGCCCGCCTTAAGATCTCCTATGCCATTGAACGGATCAATAATTTTTCCATGTCTATCTTTTGCAATTGCATTTATGGTGAGATCTCTTCTCGCCAAATCTTCCTCTAGCGTAACTTTAGGAGACGCATAAACTTCAAAACCTCTATACCCGCGCGCAATTTTACGTTCCATTCTTGCCAACGCATATTCATCATGACTTTTCGGATGAAGATAAACTGGGAAATCTTTGCCTACTGGACGATAGCCTAGCTTCTCCATCTCCTCTGGAGTTGACCCGACAACAACATAGTCATGATCTTTAGCAGGAAGCTGCAACAGCTCATCACGTACCGAGCCTCCAACCAAATAAGTTTCCAATGAGGAGTTAATTTTATCGCCCCGCTCTGTCACGAAAACCAGTGTACCGGCCACGTGGCGTATTATGTGCCAAGTATAGAGGCGCCACTTCTTCCAGCTCGGTAGGGTGGATCCCAAATACTTTTATCAAATCACTCTCATCATTACAGTCACAGATACTATCCGTCTTCATTGAAAGATAATTATCACGGGTCATAAGCTTACCTGGTAGGAATTCCAAACACATCGCTTGTAAGTAGGATAGCCGGTCACCCAATTCTATAATACTAAGTTTATTTCTAGTTATAGTAGACACATACTCTACTAGTTGTCTTAAAGAGTAAATTTTTGGTCCGCATAAATTGTAGCTTTTACCAAAAGTAGTGGGGGTAGAAAGGCTTGCTACAAATACTTCCGCCACATCTTCTACAAATACTGGTTGAAATTTTGCATTAGATGATCCCAGTGGAAATACAGGTAACTTCTGCACCAAATTAGCAAACAGATTGAGGAAAGAATCTCCTGGCCCAAAAATTACAGATGGTCTAAAAATAGTCGTTTCCAAATTTGACTCTATTATGACTTTTTCACCTTCACCTTTGGAGCGCAGATAAGCACTTGTACCGTTAGTACTGGCATGTAAGGCACTCATATGTATTAAACGAGATACCCCATTTCGCTTACATGCAGCCACAATTTTTTTGGGTAACTCAATATGTGTAGAAATAAAATCTCCATCCAAAATACCAACTAAATTAATAACCGCATCTACTCCAACTAACGATTGGCCAAGCTCCCTGGGATCATGAATATTAGTTTCTATCACATCGACAGTTGGCAATACCAAAAGTGATTTAGCATATTCACGGCGACGAGTCAGAATACGCACGTTAATTTCTCGTGCAGCTAACAGATGTGCAATATGCTGCCCTACAAACCCACTACCACCAACAATACAGACATTTTTAATTTTCATTGCGATCGTTTTTTCTCATGTTTAAGTTATTTTATTTATTTGATCTGGGCTCAATTATACCCAAACGATCTTTCAAGGTCCGTGCCTTATGTCCAAAAATACTGGCATAGTACATGGAGTTACTCATGACTTTTTTTACATAATTACGTGTTTCTTTGAAAGGAATAGTTTCGGCATAAATTGCACCTTCCAATGATTCTTCACCTCGCCACTTTTTTGCGCGACTAGGTCCGGCATTGTAAGCAGCTGACGCTAATAATGACTTATTATCAAATAAAGTTAGCACGTACTCAAGGTAATATGTCCCCAACATTAGATTAGTTTCCACCTGAGAGACAAGTTTTTTGCGATAATTGCGCACGCCTGATTTCTTTGCTATCCACTTAGCAGTAGCCGGCATTAACTGCATCAATCCGATTGCCCCTGCCCCAGATTTGGCTTTTGCAATGAAGCGACTTTCCTGCCGAATCAAGCCATAAACGAGGGCCTCATCAAGATCTTTTTGTTTCAATGCTTTTTTCATCGCATCACGATGAGGAGCAAGATAGCGCAGACTAAAATTATGAATTTTTGTGGTTTTATTAGCCGTATTAATGGCTATATCGTAGAAATTATTACGGCGCGCAGTTTCAGCTACAGCCAATAAACGCCTGTCATCAAACCCTCGTATTGCCCATAGCCACTCGCGTGTGGCTTCAATTCTCAGATTAAGGTGATAGAGCGCAAGTGTTCTTTTGATTCCCGGCAGCTTCTGAATAGCTGCAATTTCTTCTTCCTGAATTTTATAAGACTTGGGAAGAGTCCCGCTCACAACTCCCAAATCTTCCTTTGCAAGTTGTCCGTAGAAATGTTGTTCGGTACTTAATGGTTCAAAGATAACTCGAGCTTCTGCATTTTTACCTTGTTCCTTCAGAGCGCGTGCCTTCCAATATCTCCATGCTGCTGCCTGCTTTTCAAGACGAGACATAGCCTCGATACTTTCCAGTACTGTCATCCAATCTTTAGTACGTAGAGCAGCACGCGTTTTCCATCTAAGTTGTTTATCTGAAAGCAAGGCGGGAGCACTAGTATTAGCGGCCTCCATAAACCAGGCAAGCGCACGAGAGTCATGCTTATATGCTGCCCTGCTTGCTAACTGCACCTTAAAGTATGATTGTTCACTGCGCGAGAATTTATCACGTACTTTGGGCCAGAATGCATAAGCCCGACTCAGATCATTACGAAGTAAACGAAACATTGCGAATAAAATAACTTCACGGTCAGCTCGAGTTTTAATTTTTTTCCTATGTCTACCTAAATAGCGTAATGGATTTTTGTTAGCGGAATTCAATCTTCGCTCGCTGAGCGCGTGCTTTTTAGGAAGATACTGATTAATTTGTTTTACAGCACTTACCTTACCTTTTTCAAGAGCGAGGCGTATTCGTTTCCACACATCTTCTTCCGTTAGAAGCTTAACTGAGATAAGAGAATCAAATAATGACACGCAGCTTTCCGGCATTTCTTTCCCATTGAGCCACAATGAAAGCGCATCATCTCGCACACCACTATCATTTATATATAGCCGTTGCTGCAACGAGTAACAACTAAGTTCTGTATCCTCTTTAATAAGAGATCGATACTCCTTAGCAAATAACTTCCATTGTTCTGTTTCTCCGAGTATTTTTAGCCATTGGCCACGTATCCTATCAGCGAGAAAACTACCTTGATAGCTAGTAAGAAATTTTCTGACTGCAGTTATGTCTACTTTTATTTTCTTATCTGACTTTACTTTATCCAACTGCAGCTGCAGCTGATAATAAGCCCCATAAGACTCTAGTATATGACCTCGCAGGCGCGGTATTTTTATAGCTAGTTTCTTAGAGTTTCCTGCCTCGAATGCTTTACGTGCTGCAATAAAATCGAGATCCTGACTGGCTGCAACTATATCAACACAACCAAAAAAAAATAATGTCAGAAGAATATTTCTCATTAACCTGATTCCCGCATCCAGAGATATAATTTTGATCCCACATGGAAAAACACACAAAAGATTAACTCCAGACAAAATTTTACTCATCAGGTTATCAACTACAATCCATCTAGCCTTTTGCAGGACTTAAGATTTTGTCTTTGATAAAAGACCCTCGCATAACGTTCTCGAGTAAAAAATCCATCACCATGACAATTTGAAAATTGAAGGTTTTTAGTCTTCCATTTAATTGAATTATAAATGGAAGAAAACACCCTCTATCTGGTTGAATGATACTTAGACCACACCCTGACCAAGCATTGCATCTGCTACTTTGACAAATCCTGCTATATTTGCCCCATCGACATAGTTAATACTCCCATCTTTCCTTTTTCCATATTGAAGACAGGATCCATGAATAGCCTTCATAATTTCTAGCAAACGAGCATCTACCTCTTCACGTGGCCAGGAAAGGCGTATGGCATTTTGACTCATTTCCAGCCCAGAGGTAGCAACTCCACCAGCATTACTGGCCTTGCCTGGGGCAAACATAACTCCGCCCTCATCAAAAAGTTTTATCGCACCCGCTGTAGAAGGCATGTTTGCCCCTTCAGCAACACAAAGTACTCCGTTTTTGATCAAAGTCGCGGCATCTTTTTCATCTAATTCATTTTGAGTTGCGCAAGGTAGCGCAACATCAACTGGAACATGCCATGGCCGTACATTAGGAATAAATGTAGCTTTTACTCGTTCAGCATAATCACTGACTCGGCCTCTTAAATTATTTTTTACATCCATTAATATCGCAAGCTTCTCAGTTGTGAAGCCATCCTCATCAACCACCGTACCGCTTGAATCTGAAACTGTTACCACTTTTGCGCCCAACATCATCGCTTTTTCGACAGAGTACTGAGCGACGTTACCTGAGCCTGAGACAGAAACCCTTAGGCCGTCAAACGAACGACCAGAATGCTTTAGCATTTCCTCTGCAAAATATACTGTACCGTAACCTGTGGCTTCTGAACGAATCAATGAGCCCCCAAAACTAAGCCCTTTTCCCGTAAAAACAGAATCGGATCGATTTGAAAGTTTCTTTAACATCCCAGCCATAAAACCTACCTCCCTGCCACCGACTCCTATGTCGCCGGCAGGTATATCGGTGTCAGAACCAATATGACGAAATAATTCACTTACATAAGCCTGACAAAATCGCATTACTTCCCCCTGACTCTTCCCTTTTGGATCAAAGTCTGCACCACCTTTACCACCACCCATAGGCAAAGTAGTCAGTGCATTCTTGAGGGTCTGTTCAAAAGCTAAAAATTTGAGAATAGAAAGGTTTACAGATGGATGAAAGCGCGTGCCCCCTTTATAGGGCCCAATAGAAGAATTATGTTGTATCCGATAACCACGATTTACCCTGACCTCGTTTTGATCATCTACCCAGGACACACGAAATATAATCGCTCTCTCTGGCTCTACAAGACGGTCCAAAATGCCATGCTCAGCATAGCTAGGATGCTCAACAATAAAAGGCCAAATACTCTCCATAACTTCATTGACCGCCTGATGGTATTCAGGTTGGTTTGGATTATGTTTGGCTATATAAGCACAGAACTCCTGAAAGCTTTTGTATCTCATCTCAACTCCCCTCTAAAAACGGTTGCCCCAATATTACTATATTGCCAAAACAATTGAAGATTTATACCTTATTCTATGCGGCTGTTGAATAACTCGCCACATAAATTATAATTTTTCTATTTATCTATAACGTGTCGGGTCAGAAACATCAGCCGCCTTGAACCCCGCACGACGTAATCGGCAAGAATCACATACCCCACAAGCAAACCCTGCTTCATTTGCCTGATAGCAAGAGACTGTCAGACTATAATCCACACCAAGCGCTCTTCCCTGCTGAATTATTTCAGCTTTAGACAATTTCATGAGTGGCGCATGGATATGTAATTTTTTGCCTTGAGTTGACGCTTTAGTTGCCAGATTCGCCATTTTTCCAAACGCAGAAATATACTCTGGCCGACAATCAGGATAGCCGGAATAATCTACTGCATTTACGCCAATAAAGATATCGTTACTTCCAAGCACTTCGGCCCACGGCAATGCAAGCGACAACATTATCGTATTGCGGGCAGGAACATATGTAACCGGAATCCCTTCCTTAATTCCCTCTGTAGGAACAGTGATAGATTTATCAGTGAGCGCAGATCCGCCAAATACCGTCAAATCAATATTTATAATTTGATGCTTCGTTACTCCCGCTGACTGTGCCACATTCTTAGCTGCAACTAGTTCCGATCTGTTTCTCTGACCATAATCAACACTCATGGCATAACACTCATGCCCTTTATCACGGGCAATCGCAAGAATGGTAGCGGAGTCTAGTCCACCCGATAAGAGCACTACAGCTTTTGTCATCTGATCAAAATTTTTATGTGAAACATATTACTGAATTATTACCGCCCCGACTCTTCACCCCACAACAACTTGTGCAGTTGAATCTGCATCCTAACGCCTAGCCGATCCCGTAATACCCATGCGGCAAGGAGTGCAGGATCAAGCTTATTATATACGGGGGAAAATAGAATCGGACATATTTTGTCCAAGTGATAATTTTGTATTGTCTTAATAGCCCACTGATAATCTTCCTCATCACTTAAAACAAACTTTAATTCATCTTGACTGGTAAGGTACTCAAGGTTAGTCCACTTATTCTTCTTGTCCTCTCCTGACCCAGGAGTTTTAATATCCATAACTTTTATTACACGAATATCCACTTTGGAAAGATCCTGTGCACCACTGGTTTCGAGTGATACCGAATAACCTATATCGCATAACAATTTTAGCAATAGCAGACATTTTTTCTGTGCCAAAGGCTCTCCGCCGGTAACAGTCACGTTTTGCACCCCGTAACCGGACACTGTATCCATAACAGAAGAAATCGATATATTCTTTCCATTATAGAAAGCATACTCAGTGTCGCAGTAAATACAACGTAAGGGACATCCGGTTAAACGTATAAATACCGTTGGCAGCCCTACACGACTGGTTTCGCCTTGAAGAGAAAGAAATATTTCATTAACTCGTAAAATATCTGTCTCAGGTTTCTGTATATTTTCGTGTTGTAATGAAGAAGAATTAGATGTCATGTCGCTCACCAGAGCATTAAGCTATTAAAGCCAACCGTCCCAATTTTTAGTCGACTAATCGTAATTTAGCTTTTTCTGCCGCCTCACTGATGGGATATTTTGCAATTAAATCTTTCAAGGTTTTCTTTGAAGCTGTTGTAAAGTTTATTTCTTTCTGACTACTAGCAATGTTAAGCATAGCATCAGGAACTTTTACACTATCTGGAAAATCTTTGACTAATTCTTTCTGTACGTAAATTGCGCGCTTGAAATCACGCATCGCATAATAAGAATTTCCAATCCAGTAGTGTGAACTAGGTAAAAGTTTTGAGGTTGGATAATTTTCGATAAAGCTTTTAAATTTAGATATGGCGCCCTTGAACCTGCCAATTTTGAACAGATTAAAAGCTTCCTGATAGTCGCTATTTTCAGCATCAGTTGCTACCGTATCACTGACTACTGGCACCACTGGTACCACTGGTACTACTGGTACTACTGGTTCTCCTTCAATAACAGAAGAATTCGTATCTGATCCAGCACCAAGCTTCTCAATCCTCCTTAGCCGGCTGTCCAGATCAATATAAAAATCCTTCTGTCTGTTTTGAGACAACTCAATATCGTTTGCTAATACCTCAATTTGACCATTTAATTTACTAAACTCACGCCTTAACTCCTCAATCTGGTTGTGAAGCCCGATAGTTGCTTGGTTATTCACTTCTTCCAGCTTAGCAATTCGCGCTTCTTGAAGTCTCGACTGCTCTTGTTGAGCGGCACGATACTTCTTTCGCTCATCCTCATCATCAAATAGTGCGGCATAGCTCGTATTGCAACTGATCAGCACTGACAATAACAAGAGAGAGCGTAAATACATGGTTATTCACCCTGATAACGAATATCTACACGACGATTCTCAGTCCAGGAGGCTTCATTATGGCCGACAGCCCGTGGCTTTTCTTCACCATAACTAACAGATTCAATCTGGCTATCTGGAGTACCTGCCAATGTCATCACTCTCTTTACGCTATCAGCGCGACGTTGACCCAATGCAAGATTGTATTCACGGCTACCGCGTTCATCTGCATTACCCTGCACGCGAATATTCAAATTAGAATTCTCACGTAAATATCGAGCGTGTGATAGCACCATAGATTTATATTTGTCATTAACCACGTACTCATCAAATTCAAAATATACACTACGTTTTGACAATATATTAGTTGGATCAACTAGTGGATTCACAGTAGGGGAGGCATTCTCTCCGGACATGGCGCCTTTATTGGCCTGACTTCCTTCTTCCCCATCTGGATTAATAGTTTTGTTGGCGCATGCTGACAACAAAATAACCAGAGCAATGCTTAAAATTTTTCTCATAATTCTCTCCCTATAAATTTAACCAACCTACACAACCAAACAAAATTAGAATTTACGGCGCCACTTTGGTAGAGGTCCCCATGCCGGTTCCCTTATATCTCCCTCTTGTGTTGATAATTCCTGCCTTGTTCTACCATCACTTGATACTGCAGCTAGAATACCACGTCCTTTAATTTCAGTAGCATACAGGATTATCTTGCCGTTCGGTGCAAAACTGGGAGACTCATCAAATGAAGAGTCAGTTAGTAGTTGTACCTGACGAGTTTCCAGATTCTGTATAGCCACATTAAATTGTGAATTGTTACGATGTATGTAGGTAAAACTCTTACCATCATGACGATATTGCGGACTTACATTATAGCTACCTTCGAAAGTAAGGCGCTCAGCTACTCTTGATGCAGAATCTATTACTGGCATTCGATAAATTTGGGGGCTGCCGCCACGGTCAGAAGTAAAGATAATTGATTTTCCATCCGGCGAAAAATTAGGCTCAGTATCAATACTAGAACTCCGGGTAAGCCTTCTCAACCCGCTTCCATCAGAATTTATTAAAAATATTTGTGAGCCACCCTTCTTACTCAGTACTACTGCAATTTTTTTACCGTCAGGGGACCAAGCCGGGGCACTGTTACTGCCCCTAAATTTTGCTACGGCCCTACGCTCTCCAGTTGCCAGAGTTTGTACGTGAATAACTGGTTTTTTGTTCTCAAACGAAACATAAGCTATTTTAGTGCCGTCCGGTGACCATGCAAGTGAAATAATTGGCTCAGTATATTCAATTGCTGTCCGTGCATTGAACCCGTCTGCATCGGCAATCTGTAATGCATATTTTTTTCCCTGTTTTGCCACATAAGCAATGCGGGTGCTAAAGACCCCTATATCACCCGTTAGTTTCTCATAAATACTATCAGCCATTCGATGAGCAACAGCACGTAATCGCTTTACAGAAACAGTTTCCATATCACTAATCAATATCTCCTGCTTTGCTACATCCATAAGACGATATCGTACCTCTACTTGTCCATTAGGCAATAGCCTAGTGGCCCCAATAACCATTGCATTTACACCCCGCATTTGCCAGTTAGGATAAATAATTTCACTAGGCTCATGAGGAGCAGAGTTCTCTGAATCAACCATTCTAAACAGCCCGCTCCGTTGCAGATCAGATCTCACAACTGCTGTTACACTTTGTGCCAGTCTTTCTTCAGCAGCAAATGGAATAATAGCAATGGGGATCTGAGAAGCCCCGCCGCCAAAAATTTCGATATCGAGCGCAGCATGAAGTGGGGAGCTGAAAATACAAAATATTAGAACAAGTATAGAGCTAGAAGATTGAGGTAAAGAATTCCACATAGAGTCAACTTTTGAAAAAAATATTTTATAGGGAGAGATTATACTAATCACTCTAGATAATGTACCTTAACACTTAAATTCCGAAAATTTGGAAATAGCAATTTATCCTTTGGCAAGGGTAACGGCCTAGCTAATATAATTGCACGTTCTACGGCCTCATCGAATGAACGAAATCCACTGCTCTTTCGTAATTTAACACTCAAAATTTCTCCACCTGGCAGTAATGTAATATCGTACGCGGCAACAGGATCATTTGGTAAATCTGGTGGAAACACGAGTTTACTTTTGATCTTTGCCAGAATCTTTGCCTTATATTCATCTATCAGATTTCGCTTAGCTGCTGCTTGTGCATACGCCAGCTTTTGAAGCCTTCTTCTTTTCTCTTCTTCCCGCAACTCCTTCTGAAACCGTTCGGTTTCAGCTGCCACTCTAGCGTTTTGCTCTTTTATTTTTCTTTCTTTTTCTTTCTTTTCTTTAGCTAGCCTAACCTTCTTCTCTTTTGCTTTCTTCTCTTTAGCTAGCCGAGCCTTCCTCTTTTTTGCTTTCTTCTCTTTAGCTAGCCGAGCCTTCCTCTCTTTTGCCTTCTTCTCCTTAGCTAATTTTGCTTTCTTCTCTTTTGCTTTCTTCTCTTTTGCTAATTTTTGTTTCTTCTCTTTTTCTTTTTTAAGTTCTATATCGGCCTTTGACGGTACTGGTTCAACCTTTTTTGGTGGTACTGGTTCAACTTTTTTTGGTGGCGCTGGCTTAACTTTTTTTGGAGGCGCCACCGGCTCTGGTGGCAACGCCTTAACTTTCTTAGTTGGTTTTTGCTCAGGCTGAGGCAAATCACTCCATAAATCCACCACTATCCCTGCTGGTGGATTAGTTTTCCAACTAAGCCCAAAAGTCATAAAAATAAAAAATACTACGTGCACCAATAAAGCTAGCACTCCCGCCTTAAGCCACTTCTGATCACGATTAGCAGATCCTGGTGATTTCCCTCTCATCGAATATTCGTATTGATCATTTTTGTTTAGCCAGAAGACCCACTTTGGTAACCTTCTGCTTTTGTAGAATATCCATCATTTTTATTACTTCTTCGTATCGTACATTCTTATCGGCAGCAATTACTACGGGTTGATCTTTATTTTTTTCCTGTTTTTCCTTAATTACAGCTATCAATTCATCACGGTTAACCTTTCGTTCTGTAGTCGTCAATGCAAGATCACGTATAGCTAGGCTCTTATCAGCCTTAATAATTACCTCTAGGGGCGCAATCGCAGGCTTCAGCGATTTGCCGATCTGAGGCAATTCAATCTGGCCAGAATTAACCAGCGGCGCTGTAATCATAAAAATGATCAATAACACCAACATTACGTCAATATATGGCACAACGTTAATTTCGTTCATCAAGCGTCGCTTTGTTCGGCGCATACTCATGAAACTGTCCCTATCAATTTAATCTTACTCATTAG
>Ga0308016_10001457_pt1 | contig 11719 bp, 7 predicted proteins | sample Neamet233_FD_203129 | JGI IMG/M metagenome (GOLD analysis project Ga0308016, IMG submission 203129) | Marine microbial communities from water near the shore, Antarctic Ocean - #233 | ecosystem: Environmental > Aquatic > Marine > Unclassified | place: Southern Ocean | collected 2014-07-28
TTACGCCACTTCCACCGTTGATTACCGGTTTTCTTCCAAGCACGTGAGCCTCGCTTCATGGTGAACGAGCCTCCGACCAACCATCCATATATGATAGCATCGGGTTAAACCCTTGAGTTCGTTTTCTTAAAAACCTCACAGATTGGCATTTCATACACACACATTCCTTGAAAATAAACGAACGTACCAGGATTCGAACCCGGGTTTTCGGCTTAGAAGGCCAAAGTGATATCCAACTACACTATACGTCCTTATTCCAAGGGCGGAGTTCACACTTGATGAAGGTTAACCATCGCCAACGTGCTCAAAGCGGCCTTGCGCATTTATGACAGCGGGTTGGTCGACGAACAGTTGTTCGCTTCCATTCATAGCCACAGGAGTCGCATTTCCACTCCTGGACTTTGGCACCGCCGAGCACAGAATCTCGTATTCGTTGTAACAACAGTGAATCCTTCATCGAAGGAGAAGGGGCAACAGATTGCGTCAATTGATCATGTTGCGCCGAATGAGCCGTCAAGCCAGCCGCATGAAGGAATTCATGAACAAAGGTATGGTTGTAAAGTCGTTCATCCTCGAGTAAAGCAGGATGTAAACCGATGGTGACCTTACCTGGGTCAATTCGTAAGCGGCGACGGCGTGCTAATTCATTGGGACCTTCTTCAAAACGAGTCATTCCAAGTCGTTGAGATTCATTTTCTAACCAGATGAGGTTAATTCGGTCACTGATCCAAGGGCGGAATACTGCATCGGTCACACCCGACAAGATCTGTAAGGCTGACTCGACCAATTCAAGCGGTAAATGTGGCTCATGCAGAGGGATTAGAGTCTCTGCAAGAGGGGTTGAACCTCTCTCTTGCTCTTCCCCCATACGAAGCGGTAAGGCTTCACCCTCAAGAACTGCACGAACACCAACTTCGCTGCATGCGCTCAAGAGACTCAGTAGCCTCGAGATTTAGCACAGCATTGGTAGAATTTCTTACCACTTCCACACGGACAGTTATCCTTCTTGAAATGGCACTTGAAGTACACTTTCTTCTTTCCACAATGGCATCGAGCTTTGAGACTTCCAGGTAGTTTGGAAAACCCTACCACTTGAGAGGCAATATTCGATTGTGTCCGACTTGAATCATGGCGTTTAGCATCACGTTCCTCCTGTGTCATCCGCGACCAAACTTCTTCATCATCATCGTCAACCGAACCATCTCGATTGAGGTCTTTTGGATGGTACGATGGACGTTTCACGCCACCGCCTTTCGCCGAGCCTCTCAACGTCGCTGTAGCAGTAGGTGGAGGGGCACTACGTTGACCAAATGGAGGACCTGGACTTCTTTGCGAAGTGTTCTCTGCACCAAATTGGGCAGAAGCCAGGTCTTCTCGAGCTTGATGCAATGCATCAACACCATCCAATAACTCCTCCCGAGTAATTCCCACATCAATCAGTGAGTCTTGAGTAATGAAATCAGTTAATCCCAAATCTTCAGCCCTCAATTCAATCAGTGAAAGTAGATCACCAAGAGAACCTCGAGGCAATAACTTCTTTTCGTCTGCCTCTTCCAAATCAGTTTGGATTCGGCGTAACTCTTTGGCGTCTTTTGCCTTATTGATTCGCTTTTTGAATTTCTTAACCCGCTTATTCATTTTATATGCTGAGCGCATGGTTAAGCCACGGTAGACGTAACCGAGAATCGTGATCGAGAGTACACCGATACCTGCGTACTTTCCATATTTTGTTTGAGCCTGTTCAATCAACGAACCGAAGACCGGAATATCAGAATACCAGTCTTCTTTGAGAAGGTCTTCGACTTCACCCACCTCTTGAACGGTTTCATTTCCAGTGCCAGTTTCATTTCCAGTGCCAGTTTCATTTCCAGTGCCAGTTTCATTTCCAGTGCCAGTTTCATTTCCAGTGCCAGTTTCATTTCCAGTGCCAGTTTCATTTCCGCTATCGGTCTGGTTTCCAGTTTCATTTCCGCTATCGGTCTGGTTTCCAGTTTCATTTCCGCCATCGGTCTGGTTTCCAGTTTGATTTCCGCCATCGGTCTGGTTTCCAGTTTGATTTCCGCCATCGGTCTGGTTTCCAGTTTCATTTCCAGTGCCAGTTGAATTGCCATTACCATCTCCGGATGAGACTATGCAACCATTTTCATCGACATTGCTGCCTTCTAATGTGTCCGGACAATCATCATCCTCATCAGGAATACCGTCTCCATCAGTGTCAGTTGAGGAGTTGTTGTCGCCATCATCTCCTCCATTGCTTGAATTTGGGGTGAAATCGAGGTTAAAGGATATCTTCAAATCTTGGTTGGTGATATCTCTGTATGCAATGAAAATGTCATCATTTGAACTGATGACCATTGAACTGTACCCTCCAACATTACCAATCGAATCAACGACTGTTCTGTCCCAAATACCAGAACTATGAGTTACATACTTCAAGTCATAATTTGAAGAATAGTCGTAGTAAGAGATGTGAACATCATCGTTTGAATCTAAAGCAATGGAATTGTCCATACCAACATCTCCAACAGAGTCAACAGTCGTTATACTCCATGAACCGGTTTCATCATTTGCATACTTGAGGTCGCCTTGCGTAGAGTCATAATAGGAGATGTGAATATCGTCGCTTGAATCAATAACCAATGAGGAGTATGAACCCACGCTTCCAGAAGAATCAAGTGTTGAATATTCCCAAGAGCCGCTGACATCGGTCGCGTATTTGAGGTCGGCATTGGTGAAGTCATAGTATGAAATATGTATTGTATCGTCAGAATCTATTCCGATTGAGCTCCAAGCGCCAACATCGCCAGTAGAGTCGAGAGTATCGATTACCCACGAGCCGCTCACGTCAGTGATATACATGAGATCATAATTGGAGGAGTCCCAGTATGAAATATGCGCATTATCATTTGAATCAAAAGTTAAGGAGAGATAAGCGCCAGCGTCACCTGAAGAATCGAGCGTTGTGAATGCCCATGAACCATCAACATGGGTCGCATATTTGAGGAAGCCATTGGTGCCCTCATAATAGGCAATGGATACGATATCATTTGAGTCAACAGCGATTGAGGTTTCCGTTGCTGTGCCTACAAAGTCGAGAGTAGAATAGACCCATGAGCCGCTCTTGTCAGTAGCGTACTTTATGTCTTCATTTGTGCCATCGTAATAGACAATGTGAACGTATCCGTTTGAATCAACAGCCATGGATGTGTAAGCTCCAAAGTCGCCATTTGAATCAAGGGTGGAAGTTTGCCAATCACTGTCTGAAACCGTCATTGAAACCGATTGTATCCATGCTTCATCGATCTTTGTATCCGGACCTTGTTCGCCTTCAAAAAGAGCAAGATAGAAATCATATGTTCCTGTATTTTCAGCAGTCCAAACCACAGTTTCAGAAACACTCGAATCATCAGATATCATATAATCGGTTCCAAAGGGAGTGTCGATTTTCGTCCCATTGAGATACACATCGAGGTAGGCCCACACCCTGTAATTGCATTCACAATCGGTATAGATGTCAAAAGTAATTGAAATTTCATCGGGTGCATACGAAGCATAGCCTTCATTGTCAAACCATGCTGTTGCATCTGATGGGTCTGTGATTGCAGACTCAGTTTCACCAAAAATGTACTCAAGATTGCCATTTGTGTTGTCAACATAGGTCACGTGCAGATGATCATTGGAATCAATCGCTAATGAGGATTGATAGCCGACGTTATCTGTGCTGTCGAGCGAGACCGGTGTGCTCCAAGAAGAGCCATCATAGGTCATATACTCAAGATTGTCATTGGTGCCGTCAGTATAGGTCACGTGCAGGTTATCATTGGAATCAATCGCTAATGAGGATTGATAGCCGACGTTATCTGTGCTGTCGAGCGAGACCGGTGTGCTCCAAGAAGAGCCATCATAGGTCATGTACTCAAGATGGTCATTGGTGTTGTCAAAATAGGTCACGTGCAGGTTATCATTGGAATCAATTGCTAATGAGGAATCCTGGCCGACGTCATCTGTGCTGTCCAGCGAGACCGGTGTGCTCCAGGAAGAGCCATCATAGGTCATGTACTCAAGATTGCCATTGGTGTAGTCATAATAGGTCACGTGAAGATTATCATTGGAATCAATCGCTAATGAGGAATCCCAGCCGACGTTATCTGTGCTGTCGAGTGAGACCGGTGTGCTCCATGAAGAGCCATCATAGGTCATGTACTCAAGATTGGCATTGGTGGCGTCACGATAGGTCACATGCAGGTGATCATTGGAATCAATCGCTAATGAGGAATCAAAGCCGACGTCATCTGTGCTGTCGAGTGAGACAGGAGTGCTCCAAGAAGAGCCATCATAGGTCATGTACTCAAGATTGTAATTGGTGTAGTCATAATAGGTCACGTGCAGATTATCATTGGAATCAATCGCTAATGAGGACTCCTTGCCGACGTTATCTGTGCTGTCGAGTGAGACCGGTGTGCTCCATGAAGAGCCATCATAGGTCATATACTCAAGATTGTAATTGGTGTAGTCATAATAGGTCACGTGCAGATTATCATTGGAATCAATCGCTAATGAGGAATAATAGCCGACGGTATCTGTGCTGTCCAGAGTTATTGGCTCATCCCATATATCTGGAGAATATTCGAACGTTGCATACTTCAAACTGCTGTTATCTGCATCGGGATAAGAAAGGTGAATTTTATCTTCATCATCGATGACGAGTTGAATAAGTCCATCCGAGTTTTGCACTGTATCAACGATTGAGAATTCCCATGCATCACCATCGTAAAAACCATGAGATACACCTGAATCGTAGAACGCAATATGGACATTGTCAGAGGAATCAATATCGATGGAAGTGTCTGAAGCGTATACCGAATTGTTGGTCCATGTTAATCCGGACTTCACGGTTGAAGTCACCCATGTGTTTTCATCTAAAGTTGCATATTTCAATACCTTTCCAGCAGTATCAAAATAGGAAACGTGAGGATTATCATCGGAGTCTAACTGCAGTGAATTGGATCTGCCAGTTGAAGAAGAGTCTATAGTTGATAAAACCCAATTTTGGCCGTTATAGATTCCATACTTCAGAACATTATTCTGGGTATCTTGATAAGATAAGTGAATATTTCCAGAGGAGTCAAATTGGAAAGAAGATGCTGCACCTCCATCAGCATCCACTATCGATGTTGACCACGAGGTCCCATCATGTTGAGCCATTTTGAGAGAAGAACCGTTGAAATCCCAATACGTCGAGTACATGTCCCCACTCGAACTAAATCCAAGTTCACAATTACTTCCAATGTTGCTCGAAGAGTTATCAATGACTTCAATTGTCCAGGCGTTCGAACCTTGAGTTGGAGGGGTTGCTAATTTTAAATCAGCAGTATTCGAGGGAGAGTAATAATCATACAAGCCAATACGGGGAACATCTGTCGAATCAAGTGCTATGCAAGATGAACCTGAAACAGTTGCTACATACCCTGGATTCCAAGAAGTGCCGTCAAAATAAGTGTAATTCGTCTGAAATTGATACGCACCAGAAGGATCGCCTGCAAGATAGGAAATGTGTGGAGTGCTAGAGGAATCTACGGTGAGTTGATGATAGTGACCAATCGAGGTCCCTAATGGACCTGCTAAGTTTGAGGTGTCGACAAAATGAACATCCCAACCAGAGTCTGTGGCATTACGCCCTGAGGTCGAGAAAGTTTCATCAATACCGAGTTCAACGTCATTCGACAGATTTAAATTTTCCTCGTTCGATGAAAATAACATCACTTGACCAAGTAAAATGGCTATGCAAAGGTAGACAGAAATCTTGTTCATACGCTTACCCAACAGGTCGCGGTATATATTGCTTACATGTCAAAAAAGGCGATTTAGTATTGCTTTGCTTGTTCTCTGGCCTCAGAATCCCAAGGTTCAACACGTTGTATCTGTCGTATCTCAAGCGTTTGGAGATTGAAAGCGGTGAGCAGCGCAGGTTTGTTTTCATCATGAAAAACACAGGTATCCAAGCCTATACTTGCCGAACGGCCATCGACTGTTGCTATCTTTGAGAACCATGGTTTGCCCCATCCCTCAGGGCCCATTGAATGGTTCAGTGACATTGTAGGCGTATGTCCAAAGAGTACAGTGCGATGTTCATCAATAGGTTTGGTAGCTGAATGGAACGGACCCCTAATCCACAAGTGAACGCCCTCATCTTGATTTTCAAGTTCCTGGCGGGGGTCATAACCGGCGTGAACGAGGCGCCATTTGTCAAGGATGAGATGCGATGGGAGGCGGTGCATCCACTCTTTGTCATCAATGACTTGAAGAAGCAATTGTTCTGAATCTTCGTGACCGTTTTCGTTAGTGTAATCCCGAATATAAGAGGCGAGCGTTGCATAACCTCCATTGTAGAGCCAATAGCGCATGTCACTATCTGGATGGTTCAGCAATTCGAGTTTGAACCCATTCGTCATCATATCCTCATGATTTCCTTTCACACACTGAATGCGCGGGTCACTACGGGCGATTCGAACCACATCAAAACTATCAGGGCCACGGTCAATTAAATCACCAAGTAAAACCACGCGGTCATCCATCGTCAATTCACATCGGTCCAACAGTGCTTCGAGGGTCACTGAGAATCCATGGACATCGCCGATCGCCCAGACATTATGTCCATTGTCGAGTGCACTTTGTAGGTCTTTTTCGATGTCTTTTCTACGCATATTTCTTACCGTAATATATACCATTCTACACTACTTAAAGGAGCAGAGAAACGAGTGGCTGAACTGTGAAATACGAAGTCACAAACAACCAATGTCGGGTTGGCAATGCTTATGATGGGCGTGCAAGTGGAAGGATTGCGAAAGCACCCATTTGGGCGTGTAGATCAGTTGGAAGATCGCTACCTTGGCATGGTAGAGGCCCCGAGTTCAAATCTCGGCACGTCCACTCTTGTTGAAACACAATGTAACGTGAGTGGAACGTGCGCATCAACGAAACTAAATTGAATCACCTTCGTTGAATGCTCGGCACGTCCACTCTCAATGAGATATGACTCCACGAGAGTAGGACGTGCGCCACAAAAGAAATACTCTCAAACGCTTCTTTTGTTGGCTCGGCACGTCCACTCTTGTTGAAACACAATGTAACGTGAGTGGAACGTGCGCATCAACGAAACCAAATTGAATCACCTTCGTTGAATGCTCGGCACGTCCACTCTCAATGAGATATGACTCCACGAGAGTAGGACGTGCGCCACAAAAGAAATACTCTCAAACGCTTCTTTTGTTGGCTCGGCACGTCCACCATTTGGGCAGTAGACATCCATTTCATGGTAGACTTGTAAATATTTCATGTCAAAGGAGACTCTTCCAACAAGTCCATTGAAGACCCATTATCACGATTAAGAACATACAATGAATGTTGAGATTTAACTCTTTGAATTCTCCGAAGGCCATTGCAAACTTAAATAAATCTCATCTACCGAGGAGTTAATATGCAGCACAGCACTCTTGTTCTAACATTGTCAGGGATACTTGCCGTTTTGTCATTACCATTCGTTTCTGCTCATGGTGACCAAAGCACCAGTGGCCCTACAAACTTCCAAATCCTGCTCATTTCAATTGTGATTTCTGCATCCATCTATTTCCTAATCACGAGATTCCTTGAAATTCAAAGATATCTCTCGAGTCCATTGGTATTTGCACTTACATCATTCACCGGTTCTGTGCATATCTTGTTGGGTTTGAATGATGATCTCCTACTGTTTGGCGGAGTTGGAGTCATTGGAATTCTGGGGTTATCTTTATTCGTCAATTTGAGTCAATGGCAGGATAAAATGGCGAGGTTCGGATTGGGACTGGGCGTTACTGTGATGTTTGGTGCATATTTTGTATCCAACCATGATATACACTACATCATCGAAGATTATCTGGGCATTGCAACGAAATTAGCCGAGTTAGCCATCATCATTTTGCTGATGAAAGAGTGGAATCAAGAAACAAGTTCTCCTGAAGAAGAGTAGTACTCTTCTCATGAGCAAGAGACTCAGTTTCCACCAATGACGAAATCTTTCCACCGCTTCATGTATTCAACAAATACTGGACTCAAGTCGACGTCGAGCAAATGTTGCTCAGTAAACGGTGGGCTTTGAGGTGAATAGTCCGGATCATCCAGATGCATTGGCCAGTCGGGGTGAGCAATGGCAACACGTGCGACACCAACTAAGTCTGCACCTTCATCCATGAGCCATTGCGAATCTATAGAAGACCAAATAGCGCCAGTTGAAAGGAGCGGAATCGCGTTTGGAACGACTTCTTTGAAACGTTTGGTCAGACTTGGTCCGTCTTCATCTCCTGCAACACCTTGGAATACATCCCAACACGAAATATGAAGCATATCAATATCCATTTGACATAACAGTTGAGCGAGTTCAAGGCTTTCCTCTAAGAAAATTCCTGCTTTTTCGATGATCGGTGAGATTCGAACTGCAAGAACAAAATCCGGCCCTGTAGCCTTGCGTACTGAAGTAATCATGTCGCGTAAGAACTTACTTCGAGCCATCAAATCACCACCCCATTCATCTTCACGTCGATTGGTAATACTGCCAAGGAATTGGCAAATCAGATAAGAATGCGCCCCATGTAATTCAACACCATCAAATCCTGCTTTTTGGCATCGAACTGCTGCTTGTGTGAACGATTGAATCATATCGAGCACTTCTTGATGCGTCAATGCACGTGTGAAGAGACCGTCCATTCCAGCTTCGGTATTTTCACTGGCGGAAACGGGTTGAACACCATTCAGAGCCATTGGAGCGCGCATGCCACCATGGAATATTTGAGCGAGGCTTAGCGTTCCAGTCGCCTTGAGTTGCATTGCCATTTCAGTGAGGCCAGGGAGTTGATGGTCGCCCCATACTCCCATTTCTCCTTCCCAACCACGTCCGTGTTCAGTGACGTTGGCTGCTGCTGTTGTGGTGATCGCAAAGCCACCTTTTGCCCGTCGGACCAGCCATTTGATTTCTTCATCCGAAAGCGAGCCATCTTCGCGACTCTGCTTGTTGGTCATCGCTGCAAGAACGCTGCGATTTGGTAGAATTCGGCCCGTTCGAGGAAGTGTGAATTGACTCGAGGGGTACATGCTTGAAGCAAGAACTGCACCTTCTTGATGCTTCGCATGATTCAAACTGAAGAGATGGTCACTCGGATTCTTCCGCTTCGTCTTTGTGTTCCGAACCACCTGGATGTGCTTTTGCAGGAAGCATACGGTCGAGCCATTTTGGTGACCACCAATTGGCATCACCCATCAGACGCATAGTCGCAGGAACAACCAATGCACGAACAATGGTTGCATCAATCAGGATGGCAAGAGCCAAACCAAATCCAATTTGCTTGAGAATGATGATGGAAGACAATCCAAAGGCGCCGAATACGACAACCATGATCGCTGCAGCACCGGTGATGAGGCGTCCAGTCTTTTGCAATCCATTGGCAACAGCAAGGGTGTTGTCTCCAGTTCGCTCCCATTCTTCATGGATTCTTGAAAGCATTAACACTTCATAATCCATGGACAATCCAAAGACAATACAGAACATGATAACGGGGTTTGTCACTTCAATCGGCTGAGGTGTGAAATTGAGGAGTTCAGCGCCATAACCCCATTGGAAGACGAACACCAACATTCCGAAGGATGCGGAAATCGAAAGGATGTTCATGACAACCGCCTTGATTGGAATCAAGATACTGCGAACTTGAATAAAAATTAGCACCATGGTTGCGATGAGAATAAAAGCCAATGCGATTGGTAGATTATCTTGAATGGCCCAAAGTGTATCCAAGCTGTAGGCTGCAAAACCTGCAACCTTGAGAGAGGAATCATCACCTGAAATTAAAACACTGGTCAAATCTTTCCTGTCTTCTCGAAGGTCTGCTACAAATTCATGACTGTCCCGACTCGTACTTGGCCCGTCAATAGCATACACCACATAGGTGACATCGCCTGAAATGAATTGGTTACGGAGATATTCACGCGTTGCATTTTGTTCAGGAGTGAGGGATTCAGCAGGGGTGGTCCAAAATTGAACGACGCTCGATTCATTCATATCGGCTTGAGGCAAAGCATAGCCAAATGCCTCAGTAATTCGATCATCTTCAACTTGAGAGACCATCCAGCGATGCATTTGACGGAGGTTTGTTTCGTTCAGAGGGTCTGTTCCATCAAAATCAAGCACGACGATAGCTGCATTTGAGGTGCTCTGCGGCCACAAGGTATCGATGTGGTCTAAACCAACACGTGATTCATCATCTGGAGGAAGAGCATCTCGGTTTGCAAGAGAGAACTCGGCTTGGAAAAAGGGCAATCCCGCACCAAGCAAGATGATGAGCGTTGGAATCAACACTGCCCATGGTCGTTCCATCACCGTGTTTGCGATTCGAGACCATATGCCATCTTCGCCATCAGCCTCAATCTTGAAGGAGAAAGGAAGTTTTCGACCTGTATTGATTCGAGGACCGAGAATCGCCAAAACTGCAGGCAGAACCAACAGAGAATAAATCATAGCAATCGTCACCGCTAATGTCCCACCTATGCCGAGGCTCGGCAAACTTGTATTGGTGAAGAACAACATCCCCATCAACCCAATAGCAACGGTCACACCACTGAAAAACACCGCTTTACCCGCAGTAGCAACAGTCATGGCAGTGGCCGTACGGATATCTTCTGAATCTCGCCCCATCTCTTCACGGAAACGGTTGACCAGGAATAAGGAATAATCAATAGACACACCAATTCCAATCAATGAGATGATATTGACTGCATACTGAGTAACGTCGGTGACATTGGACAACCAAATGGTGACACCCATAGCCGATAGAACAGTGAGAACACCAACTCCAACCGGTAAGAGGGCAGCAGCAAGAGTTCCAAAGACAATCGCGAGAATAATGAGCGAAAGCGGGCCTGATACAATTTCTGCTTTGACAAGATCTTCTTGGATTCGATGGTCAAATGTGAATTCAATTGCTGTTTTGTCCGTCTTCCAAGCATCAAATTCTTTATCGATTTCTACCGATTCCCAATGTTCTGAATAGAGAACTTTGGCATCTTTACGTGACATGTCGAAGACGACCTTATTCTGTGCCCAAAATCCATCTTCATTCTCTAAAGTGAACTCGTCACGTTCATCGCCTGTGGTCTCCCAAGAATACTCTATAGAAACATCTGACAGGTCAGCGAATACTGAGAGTGCATCTCGGACTTCTTGTTGCCAAACTTCGGAAGAGTCGTTCAAGGTCGAGTGCCGTACAAGGTAAACAAAACCTTGAGCACTTTCAGAATCGCTTCCATCCTCGCTAAATGCATCGTTCATGGTCGAGATAGCTTCAACAGATTCAAGATCGCCTTCACCCCAAGCCTCGGACCAATCTGGCCCCATTGCCATCAGTGAAGCCATTCCGATACAAGCGAGAATACCGAATGCGAGGACTTGTTTTCGATAATCATGCGTGAATTCACCGAGCTTGTAGAACACTCGGCCTTCGAACATTCGAGAGTCTGTGGAGGATTCCATTATCTCTTGGCGGGAGGGTACCATTTATCAATGGATGTTTACATCATTCACATGTATCGGTACTCATTCTTTCTCTTTTTGAACGGGGGGTAAAGAACTCCTTGAATTAAACACCATATTAAGAGTAAAACTTACTTTGGGATAAATAAGGTGAAAAAATTATGAGTG
>Ga0308016_10001458_pt1 | contig 11717 bp, 21 predicted proteins | sample Neamet233_FD_203129 | JGI IMG/M metagenome (GOLD analysis project Ga0308016, IMG submission 203129) | Marine microbial communities from water near the shore, Antarctic Ocean - #233 | ecosystem: Environmental > Aquatic > Marine > Unclassified | place: Southern Ocean | collected 2014-07-28
CCTCTATATATTGTAGCACCAGTAATTAAACCGTCTACATAGCCTTTTGTTGTTAGGGTTGACGATGCGTCTCCAGAAGATGTTGCTGCACTAAAAGCTTGAGCTGCAAAAGTTGCACTTTTATCGTGGTTTAAAGTTAATGATATACCTGCACCTGTAGTAAATACAAAATTAGATGTACTAGCTGTAGCAGTATTTCTTATACTACTCCAATTATTATTTGAACCGTTTGCATCATTTTTAATTGCTAAACCTGTTCCATCTATATTTAAAGAATGTAAAGCTGTATATAAACCTGTACCGCCCAAACCAACATCTCCTGCAAAAGTTGCGTTTTGTGAAGCGTCTAGCAATAAAGCCTGAGTACCAACTGTAAAAAACTTCATTGTTGAACCAAGTGATTCAGCTCTTAATTCTACGTTATCTCTATCAGAAGCATTTAATATTAATTTACCCCTTACAGTTCCTGCGTCTGTTAAGTATAAGTTGTCTTCTACTAAAACATCACCTGCAAAAGTTGCAGCTCCTCCTTCTATAATACTTAATGTACCTCCTAAATCTAATGTTGACGCAAGATTTCCACCTGTGTTTGATATATAAAAAGAATCAGTAACATTAGCGTTTTCTAATTGTATTCTTGCGCCTCCTGAGACTCTTAATTTTACTGCGCTATTTCCAACAATAGAAAGAGTTCCAGATGTAGTAATTGTTGCGCCAGAATCCATTGTTCCACCAGCTAGCGGAAGGAAAGTTCCTGTGCCTGGAGGAGTTGATGTTGAGGTAATATTACCAGATGCATCGGTAACTAATGTACCTGCACCGTAGCCAGTATTAAATCTAACACCTCCTGATGCATTTATTGTAAGTCTAGCTGTTCCAGACGTAGCAAAAGCTAATGAAGTGGCTTCATAATTCCAAACAAATGCATTAGCATTGTTTTGACCTACTCTTAAACCATCTCCCCCTGCAGTTCCACTTGTTGTTGTATGAAAATACATACCAACATTGTCACCTGCATCAAATAAATTTAATTTATCTCTAGGGGTAGTCATCCCAATACCAACGTTACCGCTTGCATTAATACGCATTCTTTCTTCCCTACTTGTACTTGAGCCTGTTGCAAAACTTACGCCATCATAACCGTTAATACTTAACCCATCAGCAGGACCAACCCCACTACCTGAATGGTCGTATGAAGAAATACTCATATTGTATTTATTAGCATCTCCTAAAGATGGTCTGAAATTTAATACGTTACCACCGCCTGTTCCATTGTATAATTCTATTCCTGCCTCTCCTTGTACTTCAAGTTTATAATCAGGATTATCAGTCCCTATACCTACGTTGCCGTTTGGAAGTATGGTTAATCTTGAATCGCCTAAGTCTGCGCTTGCGGAACCAGAAGGACTATTTAATATGTGTATCTTACCTCTTGCGTCACCAAAAGAAGCATCATCTCTTTCAAATACTATAGCTGAATGTCTGTAGTTTGCATTTCCAGCTTCAGAATAACCAAAAGCTAAACCCGCAAAAGATCCAGCAGATATTGTTCCTCCAATACTAGCTGTTGTATCGTTTGATAGCTTAACATCTAATTTGGATTGAGGACTATCTGTCCCGATCCCGACGTTGCCGTTTGGTAGGATGACCATATCTATATCACCTTCCGCATCTAGTGTACCTGTTTTAAATTGTAGACCTCCTGTATCCATTAATATCTTAGGCACTCCAGTTGATGTTTTATCAAAAGATAAAATAGGAGAAAGACCTCTTATTAATAAAGAACCACCAGCAACACCGTCTACAATAGCTACAGTTGGTTTTTTTGTTGTTATTGCGTTTGCGCCAATACTAAGCTGTGACGATGGACTATCCGTTCCAATACCTACCTTACCAGCAAAATATCCATTATTTAAAAATCTTAATGCCATCTATTATATTGGATTAATTAGTCTATACGTAAATAAGTAGCGCAGCGTAAACATCGCTTGCTACACTTCCTGTGAAAGCAAAAGATATAGTACCTGATCCACTTCTTGCTACATCAGCATACACCGTTTCATAAGGTGCGGCTATTTGAGTTATTTCAGCTTTTACATTTGAAGCTAAAGCACTTGTTCCAAAAATACTTGCGTCTGTTAAATCAATTGTAAATGTTGTTAGTCCACCAGACTCTGCTCTTGAACAAGGAGCTGTATTATTTAAAGCTTGTTTAGCTCCATAAGGATTTGATTGAGGTTTTAATTGTACCCAACCAGTCGATGATACTGTAAAGCTTTCTGAATCAAATCCAGAAACCCCTTTTTCAGTAGCTCCGTCTGTTGCTCCAGCTCCTGCTACGTTTGCGTCTGCAATAACAAAAGTATACTCTGTCGATGCTGGATCCGATGCTGCGGTAATCGCTGCGGCAGCAAATATAAAATCACCAACCTCTACAGAAACTGTAGTGTCGCTAAATGTTATATCTCCGTCGTTAGTAACTACATAGTAATCACCCTGGTCTAAGGCTATGTTTGAAGCACCACTTATAATTGGAACTCCTGGATCAGTAGAAGCATTATAGCCTCCTTGAAATACACCGACTCCTGCAACAAGTAATTCTACTTGAGCTAAGTTAGGTGCGCTTGTTCCTGCTGTTGCAGTTGGGACTGTTACCTCCCCTGTAAAATTACCTGTGCCTGCAACAGTTAAAGCTCCTGTTACCGTAGCATTGTTATCTACTTGTAAGTTATTTCCGATTGTAACATCAGCTGGTTGACTTATAACTATTGTACCTGCTGTAGCAGATTGTGCTACAACTATTTCCGAAGCAGTACCTATTACTGTAACAGTATCTACATTTCCATCGCTATCTGTTAAATCAATATCAGCACCGCTTGATGCGTTTGCTTTTGATGTTAAATCATATGTTGTATCATCTGTATCTGGTAATGTAATTGTTTTTACATTTATACCTGTAACGTGACCTGTTGTATCTCTAGTTACACTATCTACTGTTGTAAAAGTTCCACTATAACCAGGCGATGCTGTGGATGTAGAATCTGTTTGTGTTTGTAAGTCGTGACTTATTGTTAAAGTGTCTGTCGCTGATACTACTGTAGATATTTTTGTACCCCCTACAAAAGTAGCAGTGTCTTCACTACTAATATTTTGTGCAGTTCCAGTATCTCCATCTAAAGTCCAATGTGTATATTGATCAAAAGCAGGTACATCCCACGTGTTGTCTTTACTTAAAAACCTAGTGCCTAATACAGAGGTACCATCAACAGCGTTTAAATCAGCTGTTAATTCAGTATTATCTCCTCCACCTTGTTTAGTTAAGTTTATATATGTACCGTCTAGTACAGTTACAAGACCAGTGTTTCTTACTACTGCGTTTCCGCCTGTTAAAGTAACACCAATACCAGTCCCAGCTGTAACACTGTCAGAACCTACTTCCACCCATCCTGGGCTTCCGCTACCTTCTTTGTCTGCTACATATTGTTTTAATGTATCAGCCGTTGTGTTAAAATATATTTGACCAATAGAACTATTAGCCGCTGAAGGATCCGAACTTAGGTTCTGTATTCTTGCGTTATCAAGGGAGTTCTTATTAAGATCAACCGTGTTTAAAAAATTTATTGCCATAGTGTTTTAATTTAAATATGCTGTGCCAGCAAATCCTGCTGAAAATGTTAATGTTACGTTGTTTATATCGTCATATGTGTATTCTCCAACAACTACTGTGTTAGCGGTATCAATTACTGTTATAGAAGGAAACTTTCCTAAATTGTGTTCTATATTCCAAGTTGTAGAGGCTACTCCCTGTACATAAGTAAAACTTAAATCACCTGTTCCAGCATAACTAAGCAAAGATATGAAATAATCTTCATCAGCTATTAAGCCACCAAAACCTGACCTATAAGACAATCCTATATTAGAAAACAATTTTTCACCAGGTACTGCTGTTACAGAATCCCACTCGTATATTGCCCACTGAGTTATATCAGCACATTGTGTAACTAAAACATCTGACCCAACTAACGGTGAACTGTAAAAACTAGAAACATCTTCTGGACTCGTTGCTTGCGAGTCACTAAGAATCCAAGAATTAATACTAGAAAAAGGTACATTATTCGCCTTGTAAGGACTAAATGAAATTGTCCCTGGATTTCTTGGTGGAGTACTTTTGTATCTGTATCGTAAAGACTGTAATTGATTTCCTTTTTGATTTATAAAATCAGCAACCGATTGAGCTGTAAAGTTTTTTGTAGCAAATCTTGCCTGAGAATCTGATCCAATCCACTTATCATTTGCAACAACATTTGTGTCGTTTAAATAAGTTTTAATTCTTGCCATTATATTATTTTTTATATATTACAAAGTTAATAAAAATAATTCTAGCGTTATTTTTTTGTAATAGTAATGTTTTTTGATATTTTCTCTGCACTACGTCCAACTACATACCCCCCAATACCTATCTTTAATAACTCCCAGAATTCTAATTCTAATTCAGGAACTACAAGATCAAATACTGGAGCTAAAAATTTAACGTATATAACTATAAATCCAAAAGACAACATAAGTACTGGTCTCCAGCTTCTTTGTAGCCAATTGCCTTTAGCTTCAGCTAAAATAACATCTGTTTGCATTTGCTGTAATTCTAATTGTTTTTCAATTAGAATTTGTTTTATTATATTTTCCGCTTTTATTTTCTCCTCCTTAGAGGTAAATAACTTATCTAGTCCTCCTAATAAATCTTTAATAACAGTACCACCAAACCAATCAAATATTTTTTTCATAATATTTATTTACTAAATCTATTTATCATCCTATTAGCCCTTCTTGCTGTTATTTTTTTCTTGGTATATTTCCCTTTTTTACCTTTTACTTTATTTTTTTCAAGTGTCGCAGACCCATCATTATTTAAAGTAACTGTTTTAATTTTACTTTTATAAGTTCCGTTACTGCCATTAACATTATTAATTCTCTTGCTTTTAGTAGCAATGATGGGACCCCCTCCCCCCGTAGTGAGTGTTGTAGTTTTACGTACACTTTTTGAACCCGAACTACCGATACTTCTTTTTATTTTGTTTTTTGAGTTTGTTGTTGAGGTTACATTAACCTTTTTAACTCTATCAGTTTTCGGTTTTTTCTTCATAATAATCGCTTATATATTTATATTCTTCTGTTGCATCAAAACTTGGACAGTCTTTACTTGAAAAATCCCTGTGACCGTGAATAGTCACGTTAGGATGAAACTTTTTTAATAATCTAAGAAGCTCCAGTAACGAATCTACTTGTTCGGGTGTCCTGGTGTCTTCTGCGCACTCCATATTTTTATCCATTCCGCCAATGTAACATATACCAATACTTTTTTGGTTATGTCCCTTACAATGCGCCCCAGGTATACCCACAGGTCTACCGTATTCCATAGATCCATCAAGTCTTACAATATAGTGATAACCTATGTCATCCCATTTATTTCCTTTCACGTGCCAATCTCTTATATCTTCAGCGCTAAAGTCCTTATGCGGAGGTGTGGCGGAACAATGTATGATTATTTTATCTATTTCTCTCATAACAGTAAATTTTAATTAAAAAAAAAGACGCAATCAATGTGCGTCTTAAAATTTATTTATTTTATAAGTTAATATCATTTTTTTTTATTCTTATTTAGTAAATACCATTTTTGAATAGTATATCCAATTGTGACCATCACAAGAACTATTTTTAGGGTTACATCTATATTCGTCATTGAAATTCCAAAGCTTCCTGCGTTAATTAATAATATTCTATAATCTTGAATCATCTTTTGTTTTTAAATTATACACAAAATGCAGTTCAGAATTCCAAGAATTTGATTGAGTGTAGTTCATATTTTGTTTATGATAATGCTATACAATCAACTCCTGCTGTTGTGCCTGTAGAAAAGATTTTCTTACATTGCACTGGAAGGTACTCTCCAACTTTAAAGTTTTTGAAAGTAATATCTTGATTGTTTACGGTTAAAACTCTTACGTCTACATATCTAGGATCAGCTGTTCCTGCTCCTGGAGTTATATCTTGTAATATACTTGTTGAGCTTCCAACATAAATCAAGAAACCTTCACTAGCAACAATCGGGATATTTACTGTATCGCTATTAGTCACAGGGATTCCCGTTAAAGTATTTACATTTATTTTTGAATATGACATATTTTTGTTATTTACTATTACTATAAGGAAAAGCTCTGTTCAAAGCGTCTTTACGCTCCTTACATCCGCAACCACCTTTTGTTATTTTTTCTACTACTGCTTTTATACCTGTTTTTTCAAATACTTTCTCTAGATCATCTCCTAATCCTAGTGATTTAGTTTTCATTTTATTAGATTTTATTTTTTACAAACACATATTTGATTAGGACAGCTGTCTACTTTAATAATTAATTTAACAATTATTGAATTATATAAACAACAATACTTACACCACATTTTAGTAATCCAATTACCTAATTTTACAAATAATTTTCCCATAGACTTAGCTCAAATGATCGTGAGTTTTCCAATCAGAAGTATGTCTGTATGACATAGAACTGTCTGCTCCATAAGAATGACCATAGTCTTTTTTAGACATTGCTTTTGATTCGTCTCTACGAGATTTCATAGACTGAGATTTTTTTCCATTTCTAGCTCCTAATGATTCATTAAGTCTAGAATTATAACCTTGCTTTTTCATAATGTTTAATTTATACAAATATACTAATTATTTTAATACTTATTTCCGAGACTTAGCTCCTTAACTTTGCTCCTTGACTTTATTTATTCTTCTTTTTTTTAGGTTTTTTAGAAACAGTCTTACCATAAATAGTCTTACCATCTGCATATATTATTTCAGAAAATTTCTTTCTTTGTTTTGCACCTGCAATAGAGTCTCTTGTAAATATCTTTTTAAGAAAAGCAGCTTTATTTTCTGCAACTCTCTGAAAACTAGTCTTACCTGTTCGTTTAAGCCCTGCTTCAGCATTTCCTTTGTATCTTTTTTTACATTGTGCTAATCTCACACCTTTTAAACCTTCGCAACTCATATTTATTTTTTTGATTTAGCTCCTGAACATTTCCATCTCTTTCGAGATAAGTTGTTTGGAGTATTAGGATCTGCTTGTTTTTTCTTAGACAGTCTTCTCTTAATACCTAGACTTCTAGCACAATAACTATCTCCCTTGGAAGTACCAGGTCTTACCCTTGGTCCACCGCCTTTGGCTTTTCCAGCTTGCCCGTAACTAACTCTCTTACCTGATGATGTTACTTTTACCTTAGCTTTTCCCTTCCTTGGTGTTGCCATTAGTTTTGCTTTCTTTTATATCTTTTCATTAATAGTCTACCCCTTAATTTACTTATTTTTTTTTCAGTAAAAGTACCTCCATCTTTTCCTTTAGAAAGAGTATAAGTTCCGTCTGGATTTTTTTTAACAGATTTGATAGAAGATTTTGCTTTTTCGTTTTTTAATGACTGTTTAAGTTTACTTGCAGAATTTTCGGTACTAATATAAGATTTAGATTTCAACTTCTCGGTAAAATTACCTCCATCTTTTCCTTTTAATTTGACGGTACTCTTACTAATAATTTTAGACTTTTTTTTAGCCATTACTTTCTTTTATGTGTATATCCTTTAGATTTTAAACTTAAATGTTCTTTCATAGTTTTTGCTACTTTTTTAAGTCCTGTTTTACTATACATATTATGTATTTTAAAAGCCATTAATATTGTTTTTTACCACACTTAGCATAAACACTATTCTGAATAGCTTGCTCAGAAGGTAATCCATTTTTTTCAGGCTTAACACCACTTTTCATAGCTGCTGTAAAATAAGGTTTCAATTTTTTTTTCATAATTATTTCTTTTTTTCGTATCTATTATAATGTTCTTTAGTGTATGATTGATACTGCTCCTCTCTAGATTTTTGTAATCCAGTTTTTTTTCTTGGAGTTACATCATCATCTGGACGGTTTCCTGCAGCTACTGTTTTTTTATAAGCTTCGGATTCAGCTTTTACTAAATTTTTTCGTGACATATTCTTTGCCAAATTTTCAGCAGTCTGAGTAGTGTAATTTTTACTCTTCCAGTTAAATGTTTTTTTACCTGATTTTTTTGCACTTGAAAAAGCAGTTCTAAAACTTGGTTCTGTAGTTTTTGACAACGGTGTTTTTAAATCTCTTGGCATATTCTATTTATTTTTTTTAGGAACGCAGTTAGGGACTTTTCTTCCTCCTTTGGTTTTTAAACCATAAGCAACAAAGCCTTTCCAGCAAGTGTTTTTCATTTTCTTTTTACGAGCCATATTTGTTTTGATTATATTTACAAATATAATTAAATTAAATCTAATGAGTTTTGACAAAAAAATACGAGCAAACTATGATCGTAAAATGCCTACAAACGACTACTTAAAATACTGGAAAGTTATAAAGCACTGGGCTAAAGCAACTTACGGAATAGGATCTGCGGATTTAGAGATGATGCTGTTCCTATACAGCGAAGGTTTATTTACTAGAAAACAATTTGACGAATTTGACGAAGTGATGCCCTGGGACAAAATGAGGTTTCATAAATTACTAAATCAAAAATGGATAATAGTCTGGCGCGAAAGAATTGGAAGAGAATCTAAACTATACGAATTAGGCTTTAAAGGAAAAAGAATAGTCTCCTCTGTTTATAGAAAACTAAATATGCAAGAGACTATTTCTGAAAGCCCATACCGAAATCCTATATTCAAATCAGATACAAAATACAGCAATAAAGTTTATCGTAAGATTATAAAAGAAATGAATAAAACTATTCGACAACAACAACGTCACGCTCCTGAATAATAGTATATATCTTTTCGTTTAGCATCATTGTGTGTCCAGCAGCTTTGTCATAGAAAATAATATCATCTACTTTTATTACCAAACACTCGTGTCCAGGAATAATAACCTTTCCCTTCTTATATCTAAACTTATCTGTGTCAGCTGAGGTTAGTAATAACCCAGACTCAGTAGTTTCTTTTTCTTTAATCGTTTCAATTACTATGGTTTTCCCTATTGCTTTCATTATGCTCGTTTCATTGTTACTATTGCGTTTGTACTTAGTATAGTCGTAGCAACACTAACCGCATTAATCAATGCGTTCTTGGTTACTTTAGCTGGATCTATAATCCCCATCTTAAACATATCACCATACTCCTTGCTCTTTACATTGTACCCGTAATTAACTGGAGCCTTTGCACAAGAACAAATTGTATCTCGTACTTTTTTAATGTCATCTCCAGCATTCGAGAGTATCTGCTCTAGCGGTGCTGTTAAAGATTGGTATAGTATATCATTCGATATTCCATCACCTAGTTTCTCAGCCTCACGCAATAACGCAACGCCTCCCCCTGGCAATATACCTTCCTCTAACGCTGATCGAACAGCACACACCGCATCATCGATGCGGTCAAATTTTTCTTTCTGCTCAATATCCGAGTTCGCCCCTACATAAATAACGCCAACTGATCCAGTCAAGTTCGCTATCCGTTCTAATATAAAATCTTTCTCAAACTTGTTTAAAGAATTTTTCTTGTGCTGATCTTTTAATTGATCAATCCTTTCGCCTATCTCCTCTTTTTGCTTCTCGTCAGAAGTCACAATAACAGTACTGTCTTTTCCAACAATAATCTTATTCGCAAACCCTAAACTCTCCATCGTAAGTAAACTCAAATCATCACCCTGTGACTCACTGAAATACTTAGCACCAACAGACAAAGCAATGTCAGTTAATAACTCATTGGTCTTATAACCAAATGAAGGCGGTATAATATTACATATCGCTAAATTGTTCTGAACTTTATTCGCGCCTAATGTGTTAATTACATTCTGTGTGCAATTCCCAATAATCAAAAGCTTCTTCTTCTCCTTAATCAAAGGACGTAAAATGTTCTCAATCTCCAAAAGACTCTGAATCTCCGTGTCAGTAATTAAAATATGAACATCATCCAAAACACACTCATCGTTTCGCTCATTATTAGCAAACAAACGAGTAGTATATCCACGCTCTATTTTTATACCCTTAGTAATATCGTAGTAAGTCTCTTCAGTCTGTGAATTCTCAACAGTCAAAATCCCATCCTTACCCAATTCCTTGTAAGCATCAGAAATTAATTGCCCCAACTCAATCGAATTGTTCGCAGAAACAGTAGCAACATCACGCAATGTCTTGTCACTTACTTTTTTTGAACTCTTACTAAGGTTTTTTACAATCTGCTTAACAGTGTCGTTAAGCTCTTTGATTAATTCTGTAGTGTTTATATTCTCGCCTCTCTCTATCGCATCCATTCCGTGACGAATAATCGCCTCAGTAAGCACAATAGCAGTAGTCGTTCCATCTCCAGCAGAAGTCGCAGTACGATCCGCAGCCTCCTTCATCATCTTTACAGCCAAGTTCTCTACAGCATCCTCTAAAAATATAGACTTAGCAACAGTAACCCCATCCTTTGTCACAGTAATACCGTGAGTATGTTCTGGAGATTCAATAAGAACTGTTTTACCTAAAGGACCCAAAGTACTTTTTACAGCATCTGTAATTGCATTGATCCCCTTTTTTAATTTATCCCTACCCTCTTTTTCAAAGATTAGATCTTTTGGACTGTAACTCATAATGTGTTGGATTAGATTTAATTATTAGTCAAAAGTATAAAAAATTTACTAAACATTCTTAGATAAACTTTATTATTAATATGTTGGTTTTATTTTTCTATATATATATATAGTATTTATAGTAATATATATTTTTTCTTCCCTACAAAAGAAGAGAAAAAAACTACATAATCGGCATTAAATTGATAACCAATAACTTAGACAACATATTAATAACATATTTATGTTGATATTGTCGGAATTTAGAAGAATTGCAAACAAAAAAAAGGTTCAACCAATAGTCAAACCCTTTTTACACAAATCAACTATGGGAAGAAAGTTATCTGTATGAGTTAAAAAAATCTTTTTTCTGTTCAGCTAATTCAATACCATCTGCAATCATACTAACTTTTTTAGCTCTGTATTTAGCATTTTTTAAAGAAACTAACTTACTAATTCCTGTCTCGTAATAATTAGATCCACCAGATAACTCGTGTTTATTACGACTTGATAAATATTCCTGCATAACAGGTCTGTTAGGTATTTTCTTTGCTCCTTTGATTTTCATAATGTTGCGTTTAGATTGCTAAGATAATAAAAAAATATTACACACTAAGAGGCATTGGGTAATATAGGATATACGCCACACATTGTGATAAGGAAAACGATTTTAAAAACGAACCCCCCCTCTCAAAACTAAAAATTTGCATCAGAATTTTTTAGCTTTTCCATAGGAACACACCCGCACACCCGCACAAGATCCAAGCGCGCCAGCTGGAACGCTTGCCGTTGATCCTTTGCCTTCGCTCTTGTTTCTCCTTGCTTGTTCCTTGATCCTTTTTTATTTTGTCACGTACACAAAAGAAAAGGGTTATTAGATCCCCACATTTAAAAAGAATTTAAATAATACTATATTTTAAATATAGATCAGCACACGCACACCAAGAAGAAAACATATATTTTTTTACTGTGGGATCACTACAAGCCCAGTAAACAAAGCATTTTATAAAATAAACTAAATAAAAGAGTATTTTTGTAGTATTATTATAGTATTTATTTGTATATTTACAAAGTCAATAAGGCACACAATTTAATTTATTTATTATGA
>Ga0308016_10001462_pt1 | contig 11707 bp, 9 predicted proteins | sample Neamet233_FD_203129 | JGI IMG/M metagenome (GOLD analysis project Ga0308016, IMG submission 203129) | Marine microbial communities from water near the shore, Antarctic Ocean - #233 | ecosystem: Environmental > Aquatic > Marine > Unclassified | place: Southern Ocean | collected 2014-07-28
TATCGTCACCATACTCTGCGCCAGCTTCATCTTCAGTCATACCAACGGTACCGATCGTGGGGTGGCTAAAAATCACCGTCGGTATCAAGTTGTAATCAAGGTGGCGACCGGCCATCCCGCCATACAAGCGATCAGCGAGACGTCGACCGGCAGCAATCGCAACCGGAGTCAGGGCAGCTCTTCCCGTCACATCACCCAACGCATGAATGTGTTCAACATTAGTTGATTGCATTTCATCCGTTGGAACGAACCCACGTTCGTCCATATCAACGCCGGCCTTGTCGAGGTCCAACGTAGCCGTATTCGGAGACCGGCCAACAGCCCAAAGAAGAACATCGACAGGACCAAACTCTCGGCCGTCCTCTGCGGTCAACACCAGACCGTCATCGGTCGAGCGAACCGATGCCGGAACAACACCTGTTTCGAGTGCGATGCCGCTTTTTCGCATGGCATCTATGAGCTCAGAGCTCAGCATCTTGTCGAAGCCTCGCAGTACACCGTCTTTTCGGACAATAACTTTTGTCTCGCTGCCGAGGCCGTTAAACACGCTCGCAAGCTCAACTGCAACATAGCCGCTACCCGCAATCAGTACACGCCTGGGCTGTTGCTCCAGAGCAAAAAAACCATCCGAAGTGATGCCGAGCTCTGCGCCAGGAATACTGGGCACGATCGGTTGGCCGCCTGTCGCAACGACGACACGCTCTGCCTGATACCGCTCATCGCCAACTGCAATCGTGTTGGCATCGATAAACTTCGCGTCGCCTGCGATATACGCCACGCCACGCTTGTCCAGGTTGGTCTCATAGATGTTGTTCAGTCGAACAATATAGGCGTCGCGTCGCGATTTAAGTGCGGCCCAATCGTGACCTTTGACGGAAACATCGTAACCATAGTCCGCCGCATGCTTAAGTTCTTGTGCGTAGTGAGCTGCATACCACATTACTTTTTTTGGCACACACCCTACGTTTACGCAGGTGCCGCCGAGCGGCCCGTGCTCAACAACCGCGACACTTACTCCGTACTCGGCCGCACGCTGAGCATGTGCGAGTCCACCGCTACCACCGCCAACTACCAGCAGATCGTATTTTTTTGACACCCTTATCTCCTTAGTTTCCCTGCTGTATACGTCAATCGATATCAACAACGCTGTGCTAAAATGCGGCGCTTGAAAAGGAAATCAAGCACTCTATGACGAACCCATTGCTCGACACATCATCGCTGCCACGATTTAACGACATTAGTCCGGACCATGTGGTGCCCGCAATTGAGGCCATGATTTCAAATCATCGACAGCAACTCAACACCTTGCTGGACGATAATACGGATCCAAATTTTGCGTCTCTCGTCGTGCCCATAGAAATCATGGAACATGAGCTTGGCCGTGTCTGGTCACCCGTCAGTCACTTGCAAAGTGTACTTGGATCGCCCGACTGGCGTGAAGCATTCAATCAAGCGCTCCCCTTACTGACCGAACATGGCACCGAAATATCACAGAACACTCGATTGCAGCAAGCTTATGCAAATGTCGGTGAGTCATTTCTAGCGGGTGCAAGCGAGTCCGAGCGCAGCGCTGTCAATCACGCGTTGCGAGATTTTCATCTGGCAGGCGTGGATCTTCCTAAGGCTGACAAAGATCGCTTCAAAGAGATCATGCAGGAACTCGCCGCGGCCCAAGCGAGCTTTGAGCACAAAGTTCAGGACGCGTCGGACGCCTGGTTTCTTTGCATTCTGGATCCCGAAGAACTCGTCGGTGTTCCACAACAGACTCTGGACCGCGCCAGAGAAGAAGCAAAACAAAAAAAATTGGACGGTTGGCTTCTACTCCTCAATTACCCAAGCTATAACGCGATCATGACTCATGCTCATGACCGGCACTTGCGCGAAAAAATGTATCGAGCGTGGGCGACCCGTGGCTCAGATCAAGGCGATAGTCCTGACTGGGACAACAGCGATAACATTGAGAAAATTTTATCGCTGCGTCACGAAGCGTCCAATCTCGTGGGCTTTCAAAATTATGCTGAATATTCCCTAGCAACGAAGATGGCAGACTCAACAGACCAGGTGCTCGATTTCTTGCGCGACCTGACCGCCAGGTCGCGCAGCGCTGCTGAACAGGAATTGGCAGCATTGCAGGAATTTTCCGGCATGGATCTTCAGCCATGGGATATCGCATTCTGGCTCGAGAAATACAAACAAGCCAAGCTCTCTTTTTCGAATGAAGAGTTACGGCAGTACTTTCCGGCAACTACGGTTATCAAGGGACTTTTCGAGCTGGCGGCGAGACTCTACGACGTTTCTTTGGTCCAGGAGAGCGATGTCGCTGTCTGGCATGAGGATGCTCGCTACTTCCGAATCGAAGATTCGGCTGGTCAGGTCATTGGTGGGTTTTATACCGACATATACGCTCGCAATGGCAAGCGTAACGGCGCCTGGATTGACGAATGCATCAGCCGTCAAAGCCTTAATGGCAAAACCGAACTGCCAGTCGGTTATCTCGTCTGTAATTTTCCGCCGCTCGACGATACCGGCCTATCGCTGCTGACTCATGATGATGTTGTGACCTTGTTCCATGAGTTCGGCCACATGCTGCACCACCTCTTAACACGAATCGACGTGCCCAGCATTTCCGGAATCAATGGCGTGCCGTGGGATGCTGTGGAGTTGCCAAGTCAGTTCATGGAGAACTTCGCGTGGAGCTACGAGGTTCTGAACAAATGCTCGTCGCACCCGGAATCGGGCGACCCACTACCGAAGGAGCTGTTCGACAAACTGGAGCAAAGCCGTAATGTTGGTGCGGGACTCGCTATGCTGCGACAGCTGGAACTCGGAATGTTCGACTTTCGACTGCATGCTGAATTCAAGCCTGAAGCGCCCGTTCCGGTTCTTGAGTTACTTCGTAATGTGCGTGACGAAGTCTCGCTGTTGAACCAGCCCGACTACAATCGATTACCGCACGCATTTACGCATATATTCGCCGGCGGTTACGCTGCGGGCTACTACAGTTACAAATGGGCGGAAGTACTCGCGGCTGATGCGTTTTCAGCATTTGAAGAGTCAGGCATCTTTGACCCGTCGACAGCACAGCGTTTCCGCACTGAGATTCTTGAGGTTGGGGGCAGTCGCGACATCATGGATGCCTACGTTGCCTTTCGCGGTCGGAAACCAACGACAGATGCCCTGCTTCGTCAAGATGGAATTTTATCCGAATGAAAATTGCGACCTGGAATGTCAATTCCATGAACGTTCGGCAGCCCCACGTTATTGAGTGGTTGCAGAATCACGAACCCGATGTGCTGGTTTTGCAGGAAATCAAACAAGTAACCGAGAAATTTCCGGCCGAGAAATTGAAAGCGATCGGTTATCACTCCATCGCGAGTGGGCAAAAAACCTATAATGGTGTTGCCGTCATCAGCAAGACGCCCGCGACAGACCCGGTCATTGATTTTCCGGATCTTGAAGACCCGCAGCGCCGCATTCTCGCGACGACGATTAATGGCGTGCGAGTGATCAATCTGTATATACCCAACGGCTCTGAGGTCGGCTCCGACAAGTACGAGTACAAGCTCGGCTGGTTAGCATCTTTGTACCGCTTCATCAAAGCTGAGATGCAAGAGCATGACAAGCTGGTCGTTCTTGGCGATTTCAATATCGCACCAGCCGACGCGGATGTGCACGACCCGGAAAAATGGGGCGAGGCAATTCTTTGCAGCCCCCCGGAACGAAAGGCTCTATCTGATCTCTTGGACCTCGGTCTTACTGATGTCTTTAGAAAGTTTGAACACCCTGAAAAAACTTTCAGTTGGTGGGATTATCGCGCCGCCGGTTTTCGTCGCAACGCAGGCCTCAGAATCGACCTGATTCTGACCACTGACACAATGACTGAGCGCTGTACTGCGAGCTACGTCGATAAGGAACCAAGGGTTTGGGAGCGCCCCTCAGATCACGCTCCCGTTGTCGCCGAATTTGATTTCTAAAGTAAATTACTCATGATGTTGCTCCTCTCGCCATAATCGAAGCGCGTGGTATTCAGAACGCTTAAGGCGCCGATTCGAGAAGAAAGCCGCAAGGGCCGCCGCGCACGCCGCATAGAATCCGTCGGCTACTGTCAGGACCTCATCAAAAAATACTGGCCAAGTCATGCTGGTGACCGCCGACAGGACTTGCACTGTTCCGGTTCCGAGTTGTTCTGCCGTAACGGATGCTGCCACGGCAGCGTTAGCGAAGAGTGCCCCTGTCAGCGCCAGCACTATAGCTGTAACTGGAAAACGCCAGTCCGTACCGCGGCCAGCCAATCGAATCGCATGACCAAGCAGAAATCCCAGGACGACGGTTAGCCACGGAAAGACTCGATCGGTCAGCTCGGACAATGTAATCCAAAGAATGCTGAACACAGTAATTGTAATAAGCCCTGCGACAATGGCGCTGCGTATTGATTGAGCTTCGACCAACAGATAGCCATCCGCTGATGTCACCTGTACAGGATCACCGCTTCCATGTTTTTTCCGCAGGCGCAGGGGCTGTTGATTCATCGCTTGGTCATCAAGGTATTACCTTAAGGCTATCGTCAAGACTCACAACGAGCTCAGATACTGCGGCGGACTCGATTGAAAGCTCTTCATCTGCGCTCGCAACAGCTGAGATCAGTCTTCGACTAAGAGTCGCAGCCCGATAATGTTGCGGTAACGGCAGCTGCAAACACTGCATTACAGAATGTTCGTCTTTGCATGATATTGCTCCAATAAGGGGTCTGCGCAAAGTCGAACACAAAAGAGTTTTTGAAATGCTGACATTAAAAATGTATTAGGTGAGTCCGGCATTCCTTAGTGGCAATTCACGTACCCGCTTACCGGACGCCGCGAAATACGCGTTGACTATCGCTGGGGCTACGGGCGGGACTCCCGGTTCACCAACGCCGCCCGGAGGTGCGTCAGACTCTATGATATGGCTATGAATTTCAGCTGGCACCTCGCTCATGCGAGTCATCGGATATGTATCGAAATTGCCTTCCACCACACCACCATTGCTTGTAGTGAGCTCTCCATGCAAAGCGAGACTCATACCAAAAATCCCGGCGCCTTCCAGTTGTGAGTGAACACGGTCCGTGTTGATGACGGTACCTGCATCGATCGCAATCCAGAGTTCATGCACAATCAGCATCCCGTTCTCATCTACGCTGACTTCTGCCACTGCACCAACGTAGGAGACGAATGAACGATGTACTGCGATACCCAATCCGTGACCTTCAGGTAATTCGCGGCCCCAGTCCGCCATGTCCGCAACTTTTTCTGCGACCGCACTCAGGCGTCCTGTATCGACAGGATGTGTGGCAAGGTCATGTCCGTAGTTCGTGTACTTCCCGCCGTCTTTCGTCGGATCGATCTTGCGGGCCGGCCCGATCATCTCGAGCAGGTGCTCTTTCGGGTCCTGGCCTTTAGCGTGCGCCAGTTCATCGACGAAGCCGCAGGCACCGAAGGCATGAAATACGTTGCACACCGATCGTAACCAGCCGATACGAAGATGCGCTTTAGCATCACAGGTTTCGATTCGCATATTGGGTACATTCCACGGAGCGTCGAGCAAGCCAAGGTCAGGCTCGAACCCACCTGGGCCAGTCACGTTTGGTGCGAAGGTCGAGGTAATTGAAGGAAAACTGCTGCGCTGTAACCAGCTCTGAGTTGTGCCATCCTCGTCCATGCCTGCACGAAAATACTGTGCCGCTACAGAATGAAAATAGCCATGCCGAATATCATCTTCACGTGACCAGGCAACCATAACTGGTCGGCCCGTTTCACGAGCGAGCCAAGCCGCTTCTGCAATGAAATCGGGTTTCGACTTGCGACCGAATGCGCCGCCGAGCATGGTGACATTCATTGTCACTTGCTCTTTTTCGATTCCCAGTGTCGCGGCAACAGTGTCACGCGCCGTCTGCGGGTCCTGCGTTGCCGCCCACACTTCACAGCTGCCGTCTTCGTTGACTATCGCTGCCGCAGCAGGCGGCTCCATCGGAGCATGCGCGAGGTAGGGCGTGTAATAAACCGCCTCAAGCTGGCTATGTGTTTGGGCATCAGCGTCACCGCGAGCCATAATAGTGGCGCCCGGAGCAGACGCCGAGGCAATCAGGTCTTCCTTGTACGCCTGACTCTCATGCGCTGCATTTTCACCGCGGTCCCACTCGATCTCGAGTGCCTTGCGACCCTCAGCGGCAGACCAGGTGTTGCTGGCAACCACGGCGATACCGCCCTTAATATTGAAAAGTGGAGGCGAGGTCGGCTCCGGCATTCGGATGACGTCCACGACTCCCACAACCACTCGTGCAGCCACATCGTTAAACGATGTCACCGTACCGCCGACCGCGGGGCATCGCTCGATTGAGGCATAGAGCATGTTCGGCAACACGGTGTCGACTCCGTACTTGGCCTGGCCGGTAGTAAAGGCTCTCCCATCAATAGTGTCTATTGGCTTGCCGATATAGCGGTAGTCTTCTCGAGCTTTCAGGGTTGCTGTTTCCGGTTGAGGCATACCAATGGCCGTCTCGACGAGTTCGCCGTAACCGGCTGATTTACCAGTGCCCTCGTGGTGCACGGCGTGTTCGCGTGCCACACATTCATCTGCCGGAACCGCCCACATCACCGCGGCGGCGGCAATCATCATGTCGCGTGCAGTTGCGCCCGCATTTCTCAGTAAATCGAAATGTTTGCGGATGCTCGTAGAGCCGTCGGTATTCTGGTCCCCATATGTCTCGTGGCCGACAGCCTGGATGACCTCGACCTTGTCCCAGTTAGCCTCCAGCTCATCAGCAATGATCTGCGGTAATGAGGTGCGAATGCCTTGGCCCATCTCTGAGCGATGGCAAACTATTTCGACAACGCCGTCATTGCGAATGTTGACATAAACATTGGGCGCTACAGACGCGCTTGCCTTGGCCGCTGGGCCCACAGGGGCCTCATCCGGCTGGCAGGCACTGGCAAACGTCAAAGCGAATACAAGGCCTCCACCTGCCTGACCTGTACGTTTCATGAATTCTCTGCGGCTGATTTTATGGAGTTCGCTCATGACTGATCTCCTGCAGCACGGTGTATCGCTTTGCGAATTCTCGTGTAGGTACCGCATCGGCAGATGTTGCCACTCATTGCCTCGTCAATATCGGCGTCGGTGGGATTGGGGATGCGATTCAGAAGGTCTACCGCACTCATTATCTGGCCAGACTGACAGTAACCACACTGGGCGACATTCAGTTCTCGCCACGCAACCTGAACCGGGTGGTTGCCGTCCTTGGTCAGACCCTCAATCGTCGTGACTTTGGCGCCTTCGGCCGCCGATGTTGGAAGTACGCAAGAACGCATCGGTTGCCCATTAATGTGGACGGTGCAAGCTCCGCAAAGTGCTTTTCCGCAGCCATATTTTGTGCCTGTTAACCCGGCGATTTCGCGAATTGCCCACAGCAGCGGCATGGCTGGATCAACATCCAGACTCAATTTTTCACCGTTAAGCTCGAACTCAATAGCCATCGCGATAACCCGTGGTTAATTAATTGGTGGACTTTAGATAATAGCGCAACCAGACTTCCAGTGGGACAAGCATTCTCCAATGCGTTCGTTGTTCAGGGCCGCGCGCAGCTAATTCACTCGTTATTCGAACGTAACTAAATTTAGTTGGATATAAGAGTTTTTTTATTTATGATAATAAATAAAAAAATACTAATAATAAAATCAGAGACAATAAGCACACACGAGCATTATTGAGATCTTATGGATAGCAGTAAGGCACTGATTGAAATTGCACAAAAATAATAAGGAAGAAGGAATGTTATCGTTAAATCGTTTATGCATATCAGATGCAGAATTGCTAATTAAAGGGGCTCGGGACCGAGCTATTGAAATTGGAATATCTATGTGCATCTCCATAGTCGACGAATCAGGAAATCTCATTGCTTTTGAACGAATGAACGGTGGCAAAATCACCAGCATTACAGTGTCTCAGGACAAAGCTTTTACTGCCGCCGCTGCACGTAAAGCCACTCATGAGTACAATATGGTTTGTGTTCCGGGTAATCTGGCTTTCGGTATTCACACAGCATTGAACGGTCGTCTCAGCGTGGTTGGTGGTGGATTGCCAGTATCTGTTGATGGTGATGTTGTTGGCGGTATTGGCCTTAGCTCCGGCACCCCTAAAGAGGATATGGATTGCGCACAGGCCGGTATAGATTATTTTATTGCGCAGCGAAATATCGATCACTCTAGTTAAGCTGTGGCTTACTAATTATTGATAGTAATAGAGGATAAATCTTATGCCGAGATCGTTAAAAAATTGTCATAACGTTGCAGATTTAAGAGATCTAGCACGACGCAAATTACCAGGTCCAATTTTCCATTACATTGATGGAGCGGCTGAAGATGAAATAACGTATCGCCGAAATACCACAGCGTTTGATGATTATGATTTAGTGCCGAATGTGCTCGCGGGTGTCGAGAGTATCGATATGTCGGTTGAGGTCATGGGCTTTAAACTAGGTCTACCAATCTTTTGTTCGCCTACTGCATTGCAGCGACTTTTTCATTACGAGGGTGAGAGGGGGGTCGCGTTGGCGGCAGAAAAATACAATACATTATTCGGCGTATCATCACTTACAACGGTCAGCTTAAAAGAAATTGATGAGATGATTAGCACGCCCAAAATGTTCCAGTTTTATTTTCATAAAGACCGGGGCCTCAACGCGTCAATGGTGGAGGCTGCAAAAGCAGCGAACTTTGATATTTTGACATTGACAGTGGATACCATCACAGGAGGAAATCGTGAGAGAGATCTAAGGACAGGGTTCACGACTCCGCCAAAATTAACGCCTAAAAGCCTCCTGCAGTTCGCGTGCAAACCTATGTGGGGATTGAATTACCTTTTTCGAGAAAAATTTGAACTAGCGCAACTTAAGGGACATGTAAAAGAAGGATCCAACGTTGCTATTTCTGTAGGTGATTATTTCTCGTCTATGCTGGATCAGAGCATGAGCTGGGATGATGTGGCTGATCTTCAGCGAACTTGGGGTGGTAAGTTTTGCTTAAAAGGGATCATGAGCCCTAAGGATGCGCGACGCGCGGTAGAAATTGGCGCGGATGCCATCATGATTTCGAATCATGGTGGCCGACAACTTGACGGTAGCAGGAGTCCTTTCGACCAACTCGAGGAAATAGTCCAAGCGGTGGGTGGCGAAATAGAAATCATTCTAGATGGTGGAATTCGCAGGGGAACACATATTCTAAAAGCGATGGCACTTGGTGCCACGGCTTGCTCAGGAGGCCGTATGTATCTCTATGCACTGGGAGCAGCTGGCAGGTTGGGCGTGGAAAATGCGCTGGGGAATATTCGAACTGAGGTGGAGCGTGATATGAAATTGATGGGCATCAAGAGTTTGAAAGAATTAAACCCAGATATGATCAGACGACGCTAAATTATTATTACTACCCAATACTACCTGCGGTGAAAATAAAATAATAAAGCAGCAGAGAGTTAAATTTTCTTGGGCAACATTTTAGGCCAGTTATTAAATATTGGAAACGTGAAAAGGTAAATTATGAAAAAATCAATTTTAATATTATCTCTGCTTTCGATATGGGGATGTAGTGCACCGGATAACTCCGTTAATGCCATGCCAGCCGATATAATTATTAAAAATGGCACCGTATTAACGATGAATGAAGACCAAGAAGTCATTCAAGCGGGTGTCGTTATTATCAAAGATAAGAAAATTATTGAGATCGGCTCAAATGATATATTAGCGGCCTACTCATCTAAAAATATTATCGATGCTGAAGGAGGCATTGTCATGCCCGGTATGATCAATACCCATACGCATGTATCAATGACTGTATTTAGAAGCTTAGCGGATGATGTGCCAAATCGTCTTCAGCGTTATATCTTTCCGTTAGAAAATAAAATGGTCTCTAAAGAGATGTCATATCTTGGTGCTCTACACGGCAGTATTGAAATGGCGAAATCTGGCGTAACGACCATGGTCGATATGTACCTGTATGAAGAGAGCGCAGCTGAAGCGGTTAAAGAAATTGGCTTAAGAGGGATAATGACCCAAAATATTATCAAATACCCGACAGCAGATGGTAAAGATGCTCAGGCCAAAATTGATTTAGCCATCGAGTTTATCGAAAAATATAAAGATGATGAGTTGATCACGCCAGGGTTTGGACCTCATGCTCCACATACCGTCAATACAGAAGATTTAGAAAAAATTAAAATTCTTTCTGAAAAATACAACCTACCAGTATCAATGCACGTTGCAGAAACAGAAAAAGAGTTCAATGAATTTAAAGATGATTATGGTATGACACCTATTGAGTACCTCGATTCTATCGGTATTCTTAATGAACGTTTTATTGCCGCTCACGCTATTTTCGTTACAGACAGCGATATCGCATTAATGAAAGCAAGGGATATTGGGGTTGCCCATAATATGGTTGCAAACATTAAATCGGCAAAAGGGGTTTCGCCTGCTTTGAAGATGCATGATCAAGGGCTAAGAATCGGACTTGGTACAGATGGCCCAATGAGTGGCAACACATTAGATATCATCGGTCAAATGGGCTACGTTGCAAAGCTTCATAAGTTAACCAACAAAGATAGATCTGCAATGCCGCCCGTTAAAGTCGTAGAAATGGCAACCATGGGTGGTGCGAGAGCGATTCATCGTGAAGATGAACTGGGCTCATTAGAGAAAGGTAAGTTAGCAGATATCGCGATTATTGAAGTAAAATCAGCCAATATGGTGCCAATGTATAGCCCATATTCTGCATTGGTATACTCTGCTAATGCATCCAATGTTGATACGGTTATCGTGAACGGTAAAGTTATCGTCAAAGACAAAGTACTATTAACTTATGATGAAGCCAAATCAAGAGAGATGATGCTTGATTTTAGTAAAAAAGTATCCGCTACTGCCGACACTCTATAAGCATTAATTGTCACTATCAGCAAATACCCTGCAAAGGTGCGCGACTAGACGTTTTGCTTAACCATATTACTGATTTTCAATCCCCAAATTATTAAAATTGCTAGAACATAGATTGTATATATCGAATATATACTTGTTTGATATATGGCCCCAACAAAAGCATAGAAAAATATAACTACTAAATAATTAATCCCTATTGTGTGAATTAATTTCCATCTTTTAATGCCAACCATTTTAACCATTTCATCTGTTGAAGTAATGGCCATTGCATACATTAGTAAATATCCTAATCCTCCACCCAAGATTGATACTATATTGGGCTCCTCATTTCTTATGTAAAAAAAATAAATGAGAGCCACCAAATGGAATGTGTGAGTAACTGAAAGGCCTAATCCAAAATATCTCCTATTTTTTAACAATTTCTTCGTTATAGGATATTTAAAATTTTGACTTAAAATTCCTGCTGAGTATGCGACCAATAAATAGATAAAAGAAAGGTGTGCACTATACCTCGTCCAAAGCCTCACACTTTCGTCATTAGGTGAAATAGCAAAAAAGTAGGCGACTAAAAATAGAGAAGATACAAAACTAGAAAGAAGTATATTTGATTTATTTATGAGCATTTATTTTTTGTAATTAATTGTTATAAAAATTCCGCAGTTATGGAGTTTTTATAACAATAAAGTAAAATTAGCTCCTATACAAATTCACTATAGTGACCCCAATAACAATCAAGAATAAGCCTATGAT
>Ga0308016_10001476_pt1 | contig 11621 bp, 11 predicted proteins | sample Neamet233_FD_203129 | JGI IMG/M metagenome (GOLD analysis project Ga0308016, IMG submission 203129) | Marine microbial communities from water near the shore, Antarctic Ocean - #233 | ecosystem: Environmental > Aquatic > Marine > Unclassified | place: Southern Ocean | collected 2014-07-28
AGAGACGCCATCGATAATCCCGACGTATCCATCGCGGAGAAATTCCGCCAAGTTCTGGTGATTTATCAGACAGAAGCGACCTACGGCCGCACTAACGCTACTTATCCAGATACTATCGAAATTGGCGGCGCTGAGCGTGATGTCAATATTGTGAGAATAGGCCGCGTAGCTTTGATGTATCAATCTACAGATCGTCAAGTTACCGGAGCATGGGATAACAATGCTCGACAGTGGGTTGAACTGCCCGCTGGTGAATATAGAACAGCAGTACAGACTGCTATCCGCGTCGCATCTAGCTTGGATGCACCTAAAATCATTGAACTGCCTGTATTGGCTCCGGAGGTGGCACAATGAACAGCTTAGTTAAGTTTACCGGCCTAACGGCTACAGCTTGTCTACTTGGACTGACATCTAACTTTGTTTTGGCACAAAATGCTGCGTCTCTTTCTGGTCTACTGGACTTGGTTGAGAACGATCGCATTGCAGAGTCTGCCGAGTACGTTCAGCGCCAGCAGGAATTCCAACAGAGCGCGAATAATCAGCAACAGATTCTCGATACCACTAACGACCGAATTGTCGAGCAAGAGCAAACACAATCCGACCTTAGTGATCAGTTTGAAGCTAATGAAATTATCATCCGAGACAAACGCGACATCCTACGCGATCGTCGTGGTGACTTGAATGAGCTTTTCGGTACGCTGCAGGGCGTAGCCGGTGACTTCTTGAGCAACTTCGAAAACTCGCTGATCAGTGCGCAATATCCTGGCCGGTCTGAGTTTATTGAAGGCTTCATCGCAAAAGCAGGCAGTACTATTGAGCAGTTAAACCCGGAAGAAATAGAGCGCTTCTGGTTTTATATGCAGCAGGAAGTTGTTGAATCTGCGCGTGTTTCTAAATACAACGGCGATGTTGCGCTGCCTAATGGAGATACCGTGAACCGTAGCATCACACGTATAGGTAACTTCAACGTGGTTTCTGAAGGCGAGTACCTCAGCTACGACGGCGATATCGGTCATCTTCAGGTTCTTCCAAAGCAGCCTGGTTCAGGAATGCTATCTGCTGCAAGCGCACTGGAAAGGTCAACTAGCGGCTTCACCAAAGTCGGTATTGACCCGACTGGTGGTGTAGGTGGCCAAGTAATGGCTAACCTAGTTAACTTTCCATCTGTAGAGGAACAGGTTAGAAACAATTCAGGTCCTATTGGCTTCATCATTATTGGTGTTGGTATTGTAGGAATCTTTATTGGCTTTTTACGGCTTCTTATATTATCTCTCGTATCGATTAAGGTTCGCAGCCAACTTAAGAGCGACAAGCCATCAAAGAACAATCCATTGGGTAGAGTCTTACTGGTGGCTGAGTCTAATCCAAGTGCAGATACTGAAACATTAGAACTCAAGCTTGGTGAAGCGATTCTGCAAGAAACGCCTGCACTCGAAAGTATGCTTACCCTAATTAAGATGATTGCGACCATCGCCCCTCTGGGCGGATTACTTGGTACGGTTACCGGTATGATCACGGTATTCCAGCAGATCACGGTATACGGAGCAGGAGACCCGACCATTATGGCTGGCGGCATTTCATCGGCATTGATGACGACTGTGCTTGGCATCGTCGTTGCGATTCCTACTATCTTTATGCATACAGTAGTGAAAAGCCGTGCTGACAACATCATCCATATCCTGGAAGAACAGGCTACCGGAATGATCGCGCAGAAAGCCGAACAGTCTGCGAATCGCTAACCAGTAGGCGGAGGAAGATAGAATGTATTTTGCATTTTTGGACATTACTGACTCAGTGACACTTTTCATGGAGCGTGGAGGCCCGGTGCTTAACGTCATCGCCATGCTTCTTCTAGTGAAGTGGTCGCTAGTGTTTGAGCGAATCTGGTATTTGAATACAACCCATAAGACCAATGTGAAGAACACTTTGGCTGCATGGAATGCTCGATCTGACACTAAGTCTTGGAGCGCGCATCAGATTCGGACCATGATGATTTCAAAAATCTCATTGGATGTTCGAAACACGCTGCCGATCATCGAAGTGCTCGTTACTATCTGTCCGCTTCTTGGGTTGATTGGTACGGTGACAGGAATGATCACAGTGTTTTTCGTAATGGCTGTGACCGGCGGAGGCGATGCGAAGTCAATGGCTGGTGGGGTTTCCATGGCGACCATACCTACAATGGCGGGCATGGTAGGTGCAATCTCGGGAATTTTCGCTTCCAATTACTTAAAGGCAAAAGTTGATCGCGACATGGAGCTTCTTGAGGACCATCTGCCATTGAGCAACTAATTACTTATTGAGGGGGCAGGCTTTGGCAGAGAGCTTGACCGCACAATAGAATTTTATTAATTGATAGAAATTATTTGAATCAAGGTGAAATAATGAAATCAGGTTTAATGAAAAGGAAGGACGACGAAGAAGCAGGTGAGATTGACCTTACCCCAATGCTCGATGTTGTTTTTATCCTTCTAATCTTTTTTATCGTAACCTCGGTGTTCGTCACCGAAGCTGGTATCGAAGTCACTAGGCCGGAAGCCTCGACTGCTGAAAGCAAGAAAGGCGACCTTATACTTATTGCAGTAGGACCAAGTGGAGATATTTGGATCGATGGAGATCAGGTTGATCCCCGATTTATCCGTTCACGGTTTGAATTGAGGCTAGCCGATGCTCCTAATTCAGCCGTGATAATTCAAGCGGACTCTGATGCCGATAATGAGCAAGTGCTGCTCATTTTAGAGGCAGCAAGAGATGCGAATATTCTCGACGTATCAATTTCAGCGGAGGCATAGGTTATGATGATTCTAATTAGATGGGCTGCTTCCATGCTAATGGCGGCGGGCATAACTTTGGGTCTGTTCTATTTCATGCAGGCATTGATCGCGACAGGTGCAGACCTAGACCAACGCGTTTCTGTAGTTAAAATTGTAGATGCAACAATGCCCGAAATTGTGTTGGAGGTTATCGAAGAAATTGATAAGCCAGAACCAATTCAGGATGACACGGAAGTTGTAGAAGATATTCAGGAGCGCCAGGTGAATTTATCTGATGGCCCGTCTCTCAACATTGAGCGTTCCTCTGTACAGATAGATACTGGTCTTCAACTGAGCAATGCTTCAATATCAGCGACGGATGGCGACATGTTGCCACTCGTTGCAATCGCGCCTCAATATCCTACTCGTGCAGCGCAACGAGGTATTGAGGGATGGTGCTTGGTTAGTTTTACAGTTAATGGCCTCGGCAATGTTGAAGAAGAATCAATTATTGTAGTCGATGCTGAGCCCCGATCAATGTTCGATCGCTCGTCAATCCGTGCCGCAGGTAGATTCAAATTCCAGCCACGTGTTGTTGATGGGCAGGGCGTGCCAGTAGAAGATGTGCAGTACGTGTTCCGCTATGAACTCGAGGACAACTAATGATGGAGCTAGTTAATAAATTTAAGCTGGGATTTCTCATGGCTGTGCTCAGTATGGCTATGCTGCCTATTTCGTATGTGAATGCTGGTGAAGAGCAACGCGCACCGCCTTCAGCTAGGACATCGGGCACATTAGGCCCGGCAGTGATACGTGCGATTACTGAGATTCAAGGCTTATTGCAACCCGAAGATGAGGAAGAAGAACCTGATTATGCGGCCGCAAAAATTGAGCTGGATGAACTTCGTGAGCGTCGGTTCGAGCGTATGAATGATTTTGAAAAATCAACATTGCTTAGTTTTTACACTAACTACTATCTCAATACGGAAGACTACGTAGGTGCCATTGGCATATTCGAAGAGATGCTCAGTATTGAAACGTTACGAGCGGACCAACGATTGCGTACTCATAGATCTCTTGGACAATTATATGCTTCAGAGGAGGAATGGCAGGGCTCAATCGAAAATTATGAAGAATGGCGTAATTTGTCTGAATTTGAAGAAGAAGTCGTTTTTCGCGGCCTATCTTACGCGCACTATCAATTAGAGAACTTTGAAGCAGCAAAGCCATTCTGGATAGATCGTATGGAGTTAATGCTAGCAGATGGTGAAACTCTTGATAGGGACGATTATTCTTACTTGAATGGACTGTACTTTACCTTGGAAGACTATCAGTCAGCACTAGACCTTACCAAAAGCATGATCGTACTTTTCGACGATACAGCCGATTGGCAGAATCTTAGTGCAATCTATTCGAGCTTGGAAGAAGATGATCGCGGAGTACAAGCATTAAACCTCTTTTACTTGAAAGGGCTAATGGAGGATGACACACGCTATATTAACCTTGCCCAATCTCTTGCTGGAATCGAAGCTCCTTATACTGGTAGCAAAATACTTGCCGAAGGTATGGAGAAAGATATCGTCGAAAAAGATGAGCAAAATCTAACACGTCTAACGCAGATGTATCTAATGGCGAGCGAGTACGAGGAAGCGCTGAAGCCTGCGATGGATGCAGCTGAAGCTGATGAGACTGGTGACGGTTACGATACGCTGGGCTACATCCATTACGTCCTGCATGACTATGAGGCGGCAGCCGAGGCATTTCAATCGGCTATTGATAAGGGTGATCTTAGTGATCGCTCTGATACCCTTATGTTCCTTTCTCGTGCCTTTTTAGAATTACGTAACTTCGATGCGGCAGAGGAAGCGGCAACAGACGCAGCTGACGCAGGGGATGAGCGAGCAAGTGATTCCGCTCGAGATTTCATCCGTGCAATAGATGGACGGCGTACATTCTACAATACAATTTCGGGACGAAAGGAAGACGCCATAGACTTCTATCAGCCTTATCCTTCGCTACAATAAATTGAAGTAGTCGGGGAAGCTTGAAATACTAGGCTAAGCCCCCATTTAGAACCCAGTCGTGCAGAGAATACTGCAGATTGGGTTTTTTTATGAGTCGAATTCTCGGCTTAGCTAGCGAACATAACGAGGGTTGGTAAATGGCAGCAAAGAAAGCAGAAACCAGAGGATTCGAGACCGAAGCAAAGCAATTGCTACAGTTGATGATCCACTCTCTTTATAGCAATAAAGAGATCTTCTTAAGAGAGCTTATATCCAACGCCTCGGACGCAGCGGATAAATTGCGTTTTGCTGCACTTTCTCAACCAGAGTTGTTAGAAAATGGCGGAGAGCCCAAGGTACAAATCGATTACGACACGGAGAAGAATACCCTTATTATCAGCGATAATGGTATCGGGATGACTAGAGACGAGGTGATTAGCAATCTCGGAACTATAGCTAAATCGGGTACAGCGCAATTCCTTGAGAATTTGACCGGTGATCAAAAGAAAGATTCACAATTAATTGGCCAGTTCGGTGTTGGTTTCTATTCAGCTTTTATCGTCGCCGATAAGGTAGAGGTACGAACCCGTAAAGCAGGTACTCCTAAAAAAGAAGCCACTTTATGGGTGTCCGAGGGTGAGGCAGACTATTCACTCGAGGCTACAACTAAGCCAACCTCTGGTACAGAAATTACCCTGTACCTCAAAGCCGAGGAAAAAGAGTACGCAGAGAGTTACCGCTTGCGTAGTATAGTAAAAAAATATGCTGATCATATTTCCATTCCAGTCTTCATGGCGAAAGAAGAGATGGGAGGCACGGAAACCGATGATGATGGTAAAGCTAAGGTAGAAGAAGAGAAAGTCGTAGAGTACGAGGCTGTTAATGAAGCGAAAGCACTTTGGACCCGCTCTCGTAAGGATGTTAAAGCAGCCGAGTACAAAGAGTTTTACAAGTCGGTAAGCCATGACTTTGAAGACCCGCTTGAATGGAGCCATAACAAGGTCGAGGGTAAGCTGGAATACACGAGCCTGCTATATGTGCCAGCTCGCGCTCCATATGATTTGTGGAACAGGGATTCAGCACGTGGACTTAAACTATATGTACAGCGTGTTTTTATAATGGATGACGCGGAACAGTTCTTACCGCTCTATCTGCGCTTCATGCAGGGCATCGTAGATTCGAATGATATCTCCCTTAATGTTTCTCGTGAAATCTTACAAGAAGACCCTGTCGTAGATTCAATGCGTAGTGCATTAACCAAGCGTGCATTAGACATGCTAGGGAAAATGCGCAAGAAAGATAAGAATAAGTACAACGGATTTTGGAACGAGTTCGGTCAGGCATTGAAAGAGGGCCCTGCAGAAGATTTCGCGAATAGAGAGAAGGTCGCGAAACTATTACAATTTACAACTACTCTTTCAGACTCAGATGCACAAGATCAATGTCTGGATGATTACGTTTCACGTATGAAAGATGATCAAGAGAAGATTTACTTTCTTGTCGCAGATTCTGCAAAAGCAGGACGCAATAGCCCTCATCTTGAGATTTTTAAGAAAAAGGGCATTGAAGTTATACTGATGCATGATCGAATCGACGAGTGGCTAATGAGCCACTTGCAGGAATTCGATAGCCGTCAATTTCAAGATATAAGCCGCGGGGAATTAGATCTTGGTAAGTTGGAAGACGAAGAAGATAAGGAAGTGCAGGAAAAGACCGAGAAAGAATTCGTAAATTTGGTTGAACGAATTAAGGAGAACCTTGGAGATAAGGTCAAAGAAGTTAGGGTAACACATCGATTAACGGGCTCGCCTGCATGCCTTGCAATTGATGATCACGATATGGGTATGCAGATGAGAAAAATTATGGAAGCCTCGGGCCAGGTAGTACCTGAAACGAAGCCTATTTTTGAGATAAATGCGACTCACCCCTTAGTAGTAAAGTTAGATAAGGAAGCCGATGAAGATCGCTTTGGTGATATCGTGTCTATTTTGTTTGGCCAGGCTGGGCTCGCTGATGGGGTGCAACTAGAAGATCCCGCTGATTTCTCCACGCGACTTAATAAACTGTTACTAGAGTTAGTTGGTTAGTTTAGGGAGTAGCAGCGATAGTAAGGTTTTTGCAGGAGCATCAATCCTGCAAAACCCTGCTACATTTTTTCTAGGGTTTCAATGCCTAGCAAATCAAGGCCCTGCTTGAGGGTGGCGGCCGTAAGTTCTGACAACGCGAGACGAGAGTCCCTGAGCTGCGGTTCCGCCTTTAGGATAGGGCATGACTCATAAAAGCGCATGAACATGCCAGCTAGCTCATAGAGGTAATTACACAACGAGTTCGGGTAGCAATCTCTCGCCACCATGTCTACGACTTCAGATAGCTGCATGATTTTCAGTAATAAATTTCTTTCCGCCTGCTCAGATACAGAAGTGATCTGTACGTTCTCTAAACCGGAATTCTGTTTTCTTAATATGCTGCGGATTCGAGCATAAGCATACATAAGATACGGTGCAGTATTGCCTTCGAATGACAACATGCTGGACCAATCGAAAATGTAGTCACTAGTTCTGTTCTTTGATAAGTCCGCATACTTTACAGCTGCAATACCTACCTTCTCAGCGATCTCGAGATATGTTGCTTCGTCTAGTCCTGGGTTCTTCTTTGAAACCAGTGCATGAGCACGTCGGATCGCTTCATCTAGTAAATCTACAAGCTTGATGGTATCGCCTGAGCGAGTCTTAAACGGTTTGCCATCGCTTCCCATCATTGTGCCGTAGGCGATATGTTCTAGCGAAATTTTTCCCGAGGCAAATCCTGCCTCGCGAGCAACGGCAAACACTTGCTGAAAATGTAGCGACTGCCGAGCATCGACAACATACAGTGAACGTTCTGCTTTTAGATCAAAAGAACGAAATTGAATGGCGGCGAGATCAGTCGTGGCATAAAGATAACCGCCGTCAGTTTTCTGAATGATAACCGGTAATGTCTCTCCATCTTTTCCGGTGAATTCTGGTAAGAAAACACAGCGTGCGCCATTAGAAATTGAAAGCATGGAAGCCTCTTCCAATTTTTTCACGACACCTTCCAGATTTTTGTTATAAAAACTCTCTGCCTTGAGGTCTTTACGACTTAGCGTTACATTGAGCTTGTCATATATAGCATGGCAGTGCTTCAACGATTCGTCGATGAACTGCTGCCATACTACTAAGTGATCTGGATCACCGCCCTGGAGTTGTACAACACTGCCGCGTGCAGTATCGGCAAAATCTGGGTCAGCATCAAATCGCTCTTTAGCTGCTCGATAAAAAGATTCAAGGTCGGCAAGCTGTGTTGGTAGCTCGCCTTGCGAGGCGCTTAGCTCGCGCATATAGGAGATCAACATTCCAAACTGAGTACCCCAGTCGCCAACGTGATTCTGCCGTATTATTTCGTGACCTTGTCGTTCGAGTACACGTGCTAAGCAATCACCGATGATCGTGCCACGTAGATGTCCAACATGCATTTCCTTAGCCAGGTTGGGTGAAGAATAATCGACCACGATCTTATCGACTTTATTTGTCGTCGATATTAGTTTTTGCGTATCGCTCTGAATCTCATATGCGCGCTGCATTAGAACGGAATCGGACAGATGAATATTGATGAAGCCCGGACCGGCTACTTCTAACTTTGCGATCAGGGGGTGCGCGTCTGCTACTATTTTTTTAACAACATCGTTGGCGAGCTGCCTAGGATTAGTTCCTGTTTTCTTCGCTACCGACATGACCCCATTGCTTTGATAGTCACCGAATTCCGGCTTAGATGCGGTTATGACATTTGGATCGCAATCAGCGACACCAGAAACCACGCTTAAGGCTTCGTAAACGAGCTTATTTAATGTGTATTTGAGGGTATTCATTGATTTTGACAAGCGCAAAAAAGAAAGAATTGTACACCATTATTTGAGGCGCCGATTGGTGTAAAATAGCAAATTATTGAATTTATCTATCTCTTAGTAATCTTGACACCAGCACTTCTCTCTTAGCTCCTAATCAGAGGATTACCTTGAAAAGCAATAGCAGTGTCAGTGATAACGTCCAGCTGGTTCGCGTCGAAAAGTCTCATATTGGACAGCGTCTAGATAACTTTCTTATCAGGCACCTCAAGGGCGTTCCTAGGACGCGTATATACCGACTGATCCGCCGAGGAGAGGTTCGTGTTAACAAGAAACGCTGTAAGCCAGAACGAAAGCTAGATATTGGGGATGAGGTCCGCATTCCGCCTTATAGATCCAATTACAGCGAACACACCGCGAAGCCAAGCCCAGCGCTGCAGGAATTTCTACTAAATAGTATTCTGTTCGAGAATGAGGAGCTGCTTGTGATCAATAAACCGGCCGGCATGGCAGTGCATGGCGGAGGCAGCGTGGCAATGGGCCTCATCGAGGCGCTTCGTCAATGTCAGCCCAATTGGGGTGAATTGGAGCTAGCCCATAGAATCGATAGGGGGACGACAGGCTGTCTTGTAATTTCAAAAAACTCTATAATTTTAAAGTATATACAGCGTCAATTTAAAGTAAAAAATGTGAAAAAACACTACTTAGCATTAGTCCATGGTAGCTGGCCCGGATCCCTTACTTTTGTCGATGCTGCCTTACAAAAAGATCCTGTTGGCGAGAATGAGCGCATCGTTCGGGTGCTGGAAAGTGGCAAACCCTCTCTGACTCGCTTTGCGGTGAAGCAGCATTTCGATGGAGCAAGCCTGATTGAAGCGATGCCAGAGACCGGGCGTACTCATCAAATTCGTGTGCATTGTCAGCATTCAGGACATGGAATAGTGGGGGATGACAAGTACACTTTTAAGGCCAAGAACAGTACCCTTGCGAAGGTAAAAAACCTCTGCCTACATGCTTGGAAAATCGAATTTGATATGCCCGAAGGGGCTGCACCTATTAGTGTGGAAGCAGCTATCCCAAATCATCTAGACGCGTTAATACAAATATTGGGTAAATAGCTTTAAATACAGGTGCTTAGAGAATTATCTAAGCTATAAAAATTGCGATAAATCTTTGACAGATGACGGCCATACGCCTATTATGCGCGCCTGATGTCAGATAGCTCTATTCCAGCCTACGTCGATACCCGTAAAATCTTCCTGCAAGAAGAAATTATCAGGGGGAATTTAGGCCTAGGCAGGTTGCCTCGGTTCCGTAAAACCCTGGCGAATGATCAGGGAATAGTGTCTCTTGAGCTGAAGTTTGCGATCAGCGAAGCCAAAGAGCGATTAATAGCTGGTAGTTTGCAGGCCCAGGTAAATGTTTTTTGTCAGCGTTGTCTTAAGCCTCTAGCTATAGCGCTTGCAGACGACATAAGACTGGTATTAGTGCGGGATGAGGAAGCGGCGGAGCGGATAAACGCTGAATTGGACCCTTGGATTTGCGAGGATCATAAGTTAGATCTTGCCGAGTTGGCGGAAGAGCAGTTGATTTTGTGTACACCGATTGTGAGTTATCACGAAAGTGGGAGCTGCATGAACCAGAAAGATTATGTAGCGGGTGAAGATGCGGTAGAAGGTGTTGCCAGCGAAAGCCCGTTTGCAGTGCTTAGATCACTTAAAGATAATGGCACGCTTGATTGAAACAGTTTAAAGAATTTGTATTAGGAGATTGAAATGGCAGTTCAAAAAAGCAAGGTCACCCGTTCACGGCGTGGCAAGCGACGAACTCACGATTCACTTACGGGGCCGACGTTATCTACGGACCAAACGACTGGCGAGATTCACCGTCGACATCACGTAACTGGAGACGGGTTCTACAAAGGTAAGAAAGTACTGGATATCGGCGAAGACTAAGGCGCCTGCCTTGAGTTTGCCTAAGCCTAAGCGTATATCAATCGACGCTATGGGCGGTGACGGGGGGGGGCAAAAGTTACAATCCCAGCCGCGTTAAACGCTTTGGAATTAAATTCCGATCTATTAGTTGCCCTCGTTGGGGATAAAACTCAAATAGCGCCCTATCTGGACTCTATTTCTTCTGCGCTCGCTGATCGTATCTCCATACACCATACGCTCGACGTCATTAATGATGGCGATAAGCCTGCACAAACCTTGCGCAGCGGCAAAACATCCTCCATGCATATAGCAATGCGCTTGCTCCAAGAAAGGCGTGTAGAGGCCATGGTGAGCGCAGGTAATACGGGTGCGCTATTGCTGATTGGCAGACACCTGTTGAAGACCATAGCCGGTATTCAAAAACCGGCTATGGTGGCTAAGATTCCTGGAGCTACACGCCCGTGCTTTCTGCTCGATGTGGGCGCCAACCCCCAAGTTGATGCACAGCAATTATTCGAATTTGCTGTAATGGGATCTGTTCTCGCCGAATCTGTGCAGGGAGAAATCGCCAAGGTTGGGCTTCTCAATATTGGTTCCGAGAAATTTAAAGGTACAGAAGAAGTGCGTGATGCTGGGGCTCTGATGGATCGTTGTCGAGCTTTCGACTATGTCGGTTTCATTGAGGCAAACGAGCTATTCGAGGGTAAAGCTGATGTGGTCGTCTGTGACGGATTTATAGGTAATGTCACGATTAAGGCTAGCGCTGGTGTTGCGAATGTCGTCAGAAAACTTCTGTCCTCAGAGGTATTTACAGACTCTGCAAGTTCATTTGAGAACGAAAGTAAGGAAAAGCTATTAAAGAGTCTTAGCGATCAAATCAATCCCCACTGCTACAACGGCGCGAGCCTGCTAGGTCTGCAGGGCAGCGTGATAAAGAGTCATGGCAATGCAACGATAGAAGGCTTTACATACGCGATCCAACAAGCGGTTAGAGAGATAGAAAACGTCGTTCCTGAATTGATAAGAGAAAAGGTAACTGCGATCATTGAAGCAGGCTAAGCCGCGATAG
>Ga0308016_10001477_pt1 | contig 11619 bp, 7 predicted proteins | sample Neamet233_FD_203129 | JGI IMG/M metagenome (GOLD analysis project Ga0308016, IMG submission 203129) | Marine microbial communities from water near the shore, Antarctic Ocean - #233 | ecosystem: Environmental > Aquatic > Marine > Unclassified | place: Southern Ocean | collected 2014-07-28
ACATTTAGTTTCATTTCTAAGTTCTTTTATTTCTCTTACTAGAAAATCTATTTTAACTTCTGTTGCTGATTTTTTAGGCATTACTTTTTATTTTCCCTAGGGTTAGACTTAACAGCATTCTCAGCTGTTCCAAATAATAAATTTACTGGAAAAGACTCATTTAATGCAAATGTTTTATCAAAAATAAATTCTATTTCCATATCTGATAATGTATCTATTAATGCTTTAAGTTGCATATTTTCTTTTTCAAGAAGTATATCTATTAGTTGTTTTTTAGATTCTCCATCTAAAGGCCCACTCATAATATTATTTCTGTCTCTTTGTGATTCAATTAATAATTGCTGACCTTGTTTTATAATAGGAGATATATTTGAAAAAGCTAAAACCTCTTCTTCTAATCCAAATTGATTACCACTATCAAGTTGTTTTTTAACCCTAGTAAACAATCCTATTAATTTAGAGGAATGTGATTCTTTTAAATCCATTTGAGTAAAATCAATTTGTTTTAATTTTTTTGCTCTATCTATTAACTCTCTCCAATCTTTATGATACTGAGAATTTTTTATAGGTCCTGCCATTTTAAATCTCCTAGTAACAACACTAAATGCATTTTTAAAACTAGAATAATCTGCTTGATCTTCTCTCTTAGCTATTGGGTCTCCAGCTAATTCATCTCTACCAAGTATGTTAAAAGGATTAACTGTATTTAAAATGTCTATAGGATATTGTAGCATACCTGTAAGGTATGCTCCCAGTAAATAATCTACTACAATTGGTGACATCATAGGATCTTTAACAGACCCTTCCTTTTTTCTTTTTAAAAAAGAAGATAAATTACCTGTGTATTCAGATAATTTTTTAGCAATATCTCTTGTAGTCCCTCTAGCTTGTAATTCATCTAGTCTTTGTAATTCATATGCCCCTAAAATAGGTGCACCTGAGTACAGATTTTTATTAGCCATTAACTCAATAAAAGGTCTAAAGGCTGTAGGTATAGGTAAACCTGGTGTTACTTGACTCCAAGATTCAGCAATATATTTTTTTGTTACTCCATCACTTCCCTTATACATACCATCAATTAAACCTTCTGCAATGTTTGCAAATATACCTAAGTCATAAGGTTTTGGAACTAAGTAAAAAGGTAGATCTGGATCTAGTATTTTTTCCCCTTTATCATTTGTAATATAGTTAGGTATTAAATAATTTAATTGTTTAACTTGGTTAGGTACCTGAGAGTACTCTGGATGTTTAGAATTTAAATGGTATAATGCAATTGATGGTGCAACAATAGTAGTTGTAACTAATGCTGCAGCCCTTGCTGGTTGTTCTGCAAATGTTCGACCTGTTCTATACAAACCTTGAAGACTTGCATTTAAAAACATTGTGTTTCTATTAATAGCATTTAAAAATGCATTAGATCCTCTCATTCCAAAATCTGTAGCTATTTCTCTTCCTGCAAATGCAGCACCTATTTCACTAAATCCTGCAGATCTTGCTAATTCATATTCACCAAAACGTGTTGCGTACTCAGCTGCTTGTACTAAATTTTTGTATTGCTTCCATCCATAAGTTCCAGTTTTTCTAGCAGCACCAAACATTTTTGATAAATACCCAGTATAATATTTTGTAAGGTCTGTATTTACATTTAATCTAGAGCCTTGCTCAATCATTTTTTCAATACTTTTTGGCTGTAATGCTTCTGTTTCTGCTCTTGAAGAATACCCCATACCGTTTATTATAGATTCTTTAAATGTGTGAGTTTGTCTAACTGCCCCTATGTAACCTTTAACTGTAGTTCCACCAGTTATAAAACCAATTTTATTTGGTAGTGCTCTACTTCCTATACCAAATGCAGAGTTAATTGTACCTGCAAGTGTATCTCTAATTATGTTAAATGCTACAAATGGAGGTGAGTACGTAATAGCTTGTGCAGCTATTCTAGCATATCTAGAAAATATACCAGTCTCACTAAACATATTCATTATTCTATTTGTGCCAGCTTCACCAACACCCCTAAAAGCCTCTGCTAAATTAGGATTTGCAATCTCATACATCTCTTGTTTACCATTACGAAAAACAATATCTACATGTTCTATGCCATCTGTAGGTTTAAATGTATTTGAAAAAGTTAAAACATCTAAATTATCTGGTTCATTTTTTACAGTAAATTTTGCACCAGCTTTTTTATAAGCTGCTTGTATATTATCATTGACCATTGGTTGCAATCTAGCAAATCTATTTTTTTTTACTTTGATAGCAATGTTATTATACTTTTCAGGTTTTAATTTTTTACCTGTTTCTAGCATATCATAGAAAGCTAACTTTGCTTTATTCCTATCTCCTGCTAAAACTGTTTTATTTACATACGTAACTAAATTTTGATATAGATTAATATCACCTTGTTGTTTAGTAGTTGCTAATTTGACAGCACCTGGTCTAGATATACCTAATAATTTTTGTGTTTGTTTTTTTAATCCAGTTATTATTTTGGTATCAGCTAGTTTATCTCTAGTAAGAGGTATAAAATAAGGATTTTCTTTTAATATTTTTTTTGCATCATCTATAGATATGACTCCCTGTTTAACTGAGTAATCCATTAGATCATCTGTAAATTTTTTATACTCAATAAAAGCTGCTTTGAAATCTGATTTTCTATTTAAATCAACTTTATATTTTTTTTTAAAAGCTGCAGGACTTAGGTCACCTAGGTCAGCAAATTCTTGTCTTACGTTTTTATCCATAGGTAAAGACTTATCTATTTTTGGACTACGTTTTGCTAGAAGTATTTGTCTTTTTGCAGATACATATTGCAAAAAATCATTAGCTTCATTATTATCATCTAATGGTTTTAGTATTTGATGAAGACCTTGACTATTACCTTCTGTATAACTTGCAGACTTAACACCAACTTTAGGTGGCATTAATACTCCGTCCATAATAAAACCTTGTGCTCTTGTACTGGAAGCTGCTAATGTCCGTAATTGAAAATAAGGTTCGAGTATAGGATCTGATTTATACTTACCTGACTTATATAATTTTTTTAGTGATGAGACATCTCCCTCTACACCTGTAATTTCTTTTTGTAAAACTTTTACAAAGTCCCATTGATCAACTAAGTTAGTTCTAATGTAACTTCCTATTCTAAATTTTTCAGTTTCTGCTGCAGATTTATTAGTATTATCTGGTGCATCTTTAGCTGCCTTTTTTAAATTTTTAGTAGGTAGCTCTGTATTTTTTGCTAACCTTAAATTACGTACAGCATTTCCAAGATACCCACCAGCAACACCAACAAAAAATCCTAAACCAGTTGCAGTTAACGCAACAGTACCAGTTCTTACTGGATCTAATGTTTCTCTTAATCCTATTTCTTTTTCTACTGTTTGATTTGCAATATCAATAGTACCAAATCCAGCACCATCTACTAAAGCCATAGCACCTGATCCTTTTAGTAAAGCCTGCTTGTTAGCAGTAGTTGATAATTCTGCAAATAATTTTGGATCATTTAAAACTTCTTTTGCTACTGTTTTTTTAACAACACCTTTTTTAATTTGTGATTTAACTACTTCTTGTCCAGCCTTTTTTAATACGCCTTTAGCTACTTGACCACCTACACCAACTCCTATAAGATTTATAGGATCTAGTATACCAACACCCAAGTTAGCAAAAAATCCACTAGCACCTCTACCACCTTCTTCATAAAAATTAGGAAGTTCATCCCAATATCTTGTAAGATAAGCAAGTCTAGCTTTCTGATCTTCTGTTACATTATCTCCAGTAATATACTTAAACTCTGCACCCATAGCCATTGTGTTAGCTTGATTCCAAGTTCTATCTGATATAAATTTATCTACAGCAGTTTTATTATCATATACTTCTTTATCTCTATTTGCATAATAATCTTTAGCTACAGATATTAATTCTTTATCTTCATATATATTATCAAATGTATATTTAATACTGTTATCACTACCTTTATTTACAACAATAGCATTATTTATACTAGGATCTTTTTTAATTTTTTCAGGAGTAAGAAAATTTTTTTCATTTTCGTTCATTTGCTCTAGTCCAAATGATCCTCTTTCCATTGACTTATTGCCATAAAATGATTTCTCATTTACACCTAAGTCTCCATAAGATAGTTTTGTCATTATCTAGTTATTTGTAATAAAAGTTCTTTAACATTTGTACCATCAACAAAAGTTATATCTACAGGAAAACTTCTTGCAAAATATTGTGCTTCAGATTTGGTACCTAAACTATCCATATGATTTTTTAATGCATCTATTTTGTTTTGATCTGATGGGAATTGTGAATTAAAACCATCTTTAAATCCAGAAGATGTAAAAGTATTTGTACCTTTATCTTGTTTACTTTGTTCTGTAATCCCTTGTGCTTTATAATCAGCTACTATTGAATTTTGTAAAGTACCTTGAGTTTGATTATATAATACTGTATTAGCTTCTTCAGCTGCTAAACTTAAAGATACTTTTCCATCTGTTTCATACTTACCTGAAACTTGATTCATAACAGCTTTAAATGCATTGTATTCTATATTTTTGTTTCCATCCATACTAAAACCTATAACATTATTACTAGCATCACGTTGAATACCTTGATCAAATCCTCTATAACTACTTGCTGATGTTGCAATTTTAGATTCATCGCCAATATTAAATGATCCAATTTTACTTACAAAAAATTCACTCATAGCTGAATCAGATGAAGTTCTAGGTAGCGTACTAGTTACTGTCTCTGTTCTTTCTGGAGTACCTTCTGTCATAAATCCTTTTTCTTCTGGACCCATATCTTGAGGCTCTACTGCTGGAGTAGTTACTTGTTCTGTAGTTGTTATATCACCTTCAGGTTTAGTTAGTAAACCTTTAATTGTAGATGGACCAATACCACTACCTTGCATATCAAAAGTTTTCTTAACTATATCAAATCTACTTTCAAAATCTGTTTGTCTCTGTTTATATCTTTCACCATAATTTTCTGTAGGTACATAGTCTTTAAATGCATTTGGTTTAATACCTTTATCTTCAAGCATTTTTTGTATTCTTTCTACATCTTTACCATCACCTGTAATAAAACCATTAGCATCAAAATAATCTGCTGCTTCTTCAGATTCAAATATAGAACTCAATTGGTTATATGCTGATGCTCTATTAGCTTCTGCTTTCTTATGTTCTGGTAATTGATTTGTATGATAATCTAATCCTGCTGCTTTAACAACTTCCATTTTAGCATTGTCTTTAGCTTCTTTATCTTTAATTGCAGCCATTCCAAAGCCAGTTAATATTCCTCTAAATGCACTCATTAAGCTACCTCCTCTTCTTTAGGTTGTGGGGCAGCCATTAAACCTTTTTGTTCTGGCATTGCTTTAATATCTTTTCCTAAACTCTTAGCTGCTTTTTCTAATTCTTCATTCTTACTTTTAATATTTAGTATATCTTTCATTTCATTTTTATTAGTTAAGTCTTGCATAGATATTTTAAATTTTTTTACATCACCTGTAAATCCAATAGTAGCTATCATTTTCATAACTGTTTCTGCTAACATAAATCCTACATCTGGAGTAAACTTACCTTCTGTAAATCCTGAAAATACTACAACTCTAGCTATAGCTTCTACAGGTATTCCTGCATCTAACATACCAATTATTTGTTGTGCAAATAAAGGTTCAGTTAACTTATCCCATAAAAATTCAGATGCTTCCATAGTATCTGTAAACTGTGGTGGATGCTCCCAAGGATAATTTCCAGGTTTATCTGTTAATCCCTGACCAGGAACTGGTGCATCAAAGGGGTTGTTAGGTGCTTCTTTAAATTGATCCATGTATCTCCTTATGTAAACATTTGGTCTTTATTTCTATACCATCTAGTTAAACGGTTATCCCACTCATCTCTTAACTGATTTCCATCAGCAGTTCTGATATTACTATTTTTACCAGCAGAATTAGATCTTTCAAATCCTACTCTGCCTCCATAACTTTGTGCGGCTACAGAAGTATTTGCTAATTCAAAATTACCTCCACTGCCTTGACCTTGTCTACTAAATAAACTGTCTGTAATACTACCAGCAATATTTCTACCTGTCTCACCACCAATAGCATTTCCTACCCATCCAGCTGCTGCTGTTACTCCTGTCTTAAATAATTTTTTTAACATATCTCTCCTTATTAATTAAATAAATCAAAACCAAACTTACCTATCATTTGGTACATAGCATCTTTAGAAGATTGATCTTGTAAATCTACTGCTGCAGATCTTTCAAGTGCTGCCATTGCCATATTATGATTTCTATTCTGCTCATTCTCAGAAGCAGTATTAACCCATGAAGCTTCGTCTCTCCATTGTTGCCATGCTGCTGACATTGCCCAGTTAGATAAGCCTAATAAATTTTGTGCGTTAGTTTGATTGCTTGCATTAACAGCTGCAGTATTTGCAGTGTTAATACCTCTTCTCCATACTACATTTGATTGATCAATTTCTCTTTGATTATTAACATTAAATTGTTGTCTTTGATTATCTAGTGTAGAATTAAATTGATTAATAGCAGACTCTCTAGATGCATTAGCCTCATCTACTTGCACTGTATTTTGTGCATTTAATGCTGAAATTTTATTTGCTTCACTGTTTGCATACTTACCCATTGCATCTGCTCTAGCTGCATTCTGTTCAGCCATTTGCCCACTCATACTATCATAAAATTGATTAACTTGATTCTGACTAGTGGCATTAAATTGATAAGCTGCATTAGCTGCTGCCTGATCTGACATTAAAAATGATTGTCTAATATTTAAATTTTGTAAACTTGCTTGTTGTGTATTAGACAAGTTAGCCATATCCATTTGTAGATATGATTGTGCATTTGTAATTGCAGTTTGCTGATTATTTGCAAGATTCTGAAATATCATTTGCTTGTAAGTATCTGCATCTGCTTTAGCAATTGGTATAGCAGAATTCATAATACCTTCAGCTAATGCTTCAGCTGCCATAGAACTTTGACTCATACCTCTATTAGCTAATGCTGCTTCAGTTGCTTTTGCTGCACCTCTAGCCCATACAGGTAAAGGATCTCCTGCTGCTACTGCTGTTTCAACATCACTTTGTAAACTTGCTAACTGACCTCTAACTGTAGAATCTGTACTAACAGTTCCTGTTGCTGCTACTGCTGGTGCTGTTACTGTACCTTGTGCCCCAGTCATAGTAGGAGTTGATCCTGCTACTCCAGCTTGAGTATAAGTATTTGCAGCCTGTGTTGTAGGCACTGTTGATGCCATACTTGTAGGTGCTGCGGCTCCTGCTATTGTAGGTGCTACTGCGGCTGTAGGTAAAGCTGCTGCTGTACTACCAGTAACTCCAGCTGTACTCATTAATTCATTAGGTCCTACATTCTGTAATTGAGGAGATATAGTAGTCCCCGTAGGCATAGTAGGATTAGCTACTATAGATTCAATTAAAGATGTAGCTTTACTTGCTGTAGTTTGATTACTAGATGTAGGCTTAACTGAGCCTGTCTGTAATTTAACTGTATCTACTGTCTCTGCCATGTCTATCTTCCTTGTCCGTTATATTTTTTAAATGTTGAACTTTTGTTTAAACTTTTTTTATGTCTTCTAGGTCTCTTTGGTGGTTTGTCTCTTTTTATATAGTGAGTAAAATTTTGTTGTGCCATTATCTTGCAGTAGCTGGTACACCAGTTGATGTTAAGTATTTCTTTTTAGCCATTATGAAGTTGGTGTGTCTGTTGATTGATCTCCAGATGCAATGTTATTAGCTGTAAAGTTATTACTTTCACCAGAAAAATCTGTGCCTAAAGCACTTGCGTTACTAAATGATAGATAGAAACCATTATTTCCAAAAGTTAAATTGTCAGATGATATTTCTATTGGTTTCCAAGTACCACCATCATCTACTCCAAATGCTGTTGGTGCTAGTTGTTGACCATCAATAAAAACAATTTCAGACATTTTTCCATTCCAATAACCACCACCTTCTCTACCTAAAAACCTAGAACCAGAATTATTCCAATTAGTATTAAAATTTTGTGATGGATTAGATCTTTGTCCAAAAGAGGTTACTTGTGAACCATCAACATATATTTTCATTCTGTCGTTTGCTGTTCCAAGTGTAGTGTCAAAAGCTATAACAAAATGATACCATATACTTGTATCTAAATATTCATCAGATGTAGTAAGTTTATAATTAGAACCACCAGAATATTGCTCTATCTCAAAATCTCCAGCAGCAGATGCTTTATTTCTAAAATACATATAATTATTAGAGCCACTATCAGCAGCAATAGGTTGATTACCGTTAAGAAAATTTCTTTTAACCCAAAGAGCTAAAGTCCATTTTTGTCTGCTTGTTGCTGTTCCAAAATTTCTGCTTAAATAATCATTACTACCATTAAATTCTAATGAATTACCTACCTCAAATCCACCAGATGCTAAAGAGTTTGCTGGTATAATAAAAGTCATTAAATCTCTAATGTTGGTAGTTCGCCTAATGGTCTAGTAACAGTACCGTCTGATTGTTCTGTGTAAGTATATAAAGTTTCTAAAGCTGGAGTGTTACTTGCATTTGTAATTGCAGTTTCCATACTTGCTTGTTTAGTTCTAACAGCATCTCTATGAGTTGTAATAGCACTAGGAATAGCTACAGATTTTTCTGTGTTTCTAGTTATGTACCAATCTGTATCTTGTAATAGTCTAGCTACTTGCTGTTTTAAATCTTTAATTAATTCTATTTTTAAATCTGCATGAGGTTTAGGTGTTGCAGCTTCATAGGAAGCAGTTACAGTATCATTAGCAAAAGCAAAAGATTGATCAGTATTAACATAATAATATTCATTTTTAAAATTACTATTATCAAATACTACTTCGTAAATATCTATTGCTTCTAATTCTGAAGTTGACCATTTTGTAAATATGTCTTTTGGATATTGTAAATCGCCTAAAGTAAATCCTTTAGGATTTTTAAAGTATTTTGTAATTGTTCCGTCTGTTACTAAAGTATGCATAATATTCCTATGATAAAGTTAATGCTAAATTTCTTCCCATTTCTAACCACTTTGCTCCATTATATCTGAAGGTAAACAAGTCGCCAAGATTAGCTGTTTCTGTTAATGTAGGTGCGGCATCACCAGTAAATTCATAAACTGCGTTCCAAGTAATAGTTCTTGATCCAGTTCCATCTTGAATAAGAAGTAGAGATATAAATTGACCAGCGGCTGGAGTTGATCCAGAAGGTGCAGCGAAAGTTCTATTTCCACCTAAAGTAACTTTTGCAACTGGAGAATTAATTACATTCCATGTAATAGTTGATCCGTCTGTTAGTGTATCTTCAGTATTTAAAACTGCTCCAGATACTTTTGTTAGATTGTTAGCATCTGCTGTAAATACTTTTGATGCAGCAGTAGTACCGAGTGTTGCAAGATCAGAGTAATTTATTTCTGCTGCTGTTGATGTTACATTTGTCCCACCAATATCTAAAGTTGTCATTTGAACTTCACCTGCAACAGTTAATAGACCATCGGCAACTGTCATTAAATCAGTATCATCAGTATGACCAATTGTTGTTCCATTAATTAAAACATTGTCTATATCTAGTGATCCACCACTAATTAATCCTGTTGTTGTAATTGTTGATGCACCTGTATCAATAGTTCCAAAACCTGAAGTAATTGATCCCGCATTTAAAGCACCTGTTGTAACTATCCCTGTTCCACCTGCTATGGGACTTAATACTGAAGCTATTGCTGTACCGTTAATTGTAATAGCATCTGCTTCTAATGTACCATCTACATCAACGTTACCAGAAAAATCTCCTGTTGCAGCATCCAGCTCACCACTGACAGTAAAGTTTCTTAAACCTGTGTAATCTTTATTTGAATCTAAAATAACTGCTTTACTTGCTACAGCTGTTCCTACAGCTGTACTACCAATGTCTAAAGCATTTAATTCACCAACGACAGCAGTAATACCATCTAAAGCATTTAGTTCTGTTGCAGTAGAAGTTACTCCGTCTAAAATATTTAACTCTGATGCAGTAGAAGTTACTGCTACGTTTTCATTTATTTTTGGACTTGTTAAAGTTTTGTTTGTTAAAGTATCTGCTGATACAAGAGATACTAAAGTTGAATCAGCACCTTCAGGTAGTAGCATAATGTTTGTTGCACTAGCTGAATGAGGTTGAGCTCTAATTATTTGACCATGTGAATTTGATTCACAATTAAATTGAATGGTACCTGAAGTAGTATTACCTCTAACCGTTACATGACCCGTGCCTTTTGCTAGTATATCTAAATCAATATTAGAATCCCCACCTGTTGCTGATAATCTTGGACCACTGCCTGATGCAGCGTTTGTTACATCAAATTGATTTACTGCTGAACCTGTTGTTTGAAATATAATTTGTTCATTACCATTTTCATCTGCAATAAAGTGTGCATCATCTATTAAAATATTTTGAGAATTAGTATCTAAATTACCACCTAATTGGGGTGAAGTATCTTCTACAACATTAGCTAAATCTCCACTTGAACCAGTTCCAGCAATAACAGCACTTCTTGTAATTTTTTTAAGTCCACCACCTGAAGCGTCTACTGCTAGTAAAAGATCACCACTAGCTGCTGTTGATATCTCTGATAACGAACTAACTGCTACTGAATTAAAATTTGTGCCATCTGCAACTAATAAATTACCTGCAGTGTTTGTACCCATAGTAATATCATCACCAGTAACTGTAAGGTCACCAGTAACTGTAAGGTCTCCACCAATAGTAGTATTACCCGTAGTTGTAATTGAATCTATAAATGCATCTTTCCATCTAACACCTGTTGTTCCTAAATCTACATCACTATCTGTCTGTGGTCCAAATATACCATCAGCAACATACACTTGTTCTGCATTTGCTGCATAAAGATGTATTTCATTTGCTGTTTCAAAATCTATTTTAGTTTCATTGTCTTCACCAATTTTAATATCTGCTGCAAGTAAAGATGTAATTGTTGTTTGTGCAGCTGATAATGCTAAATCAATAGTATTATCTGCATCTTGATATGTTACTGTAATACCTGTTTCAGTATTGCTACTAAACATAGCACCTGTTGTATCAGAAATTACTTCTGCTAAAGTAGTACCAGCAAGAGTTAAAGCTCCTGATATATCTACAGCACCATTAATATCTACAGTAGTTGCAGCTATTTGTACTTCTGTATCAGCTATAATATCTAATTGACCATCTGCACTAGAATGAATATATAATGCAGTGTCTCTAAACTGTAATCTTTCTGTAGTAGTTAATAATAGGTCATCTGAGAATTGAAAGTAATCTTCATCTTCCATCCATGTTAATACACCATCAGCTGATTGACCATCAAAAGTTACAGCAATATCTGTTCCTGCTGTAGCATCACCTATGGTAATTGCTGTGCCTAATAATTTTGTAATTGGTCCACCTTCTGCAGCTGTACCGTCATGAGTATGTCCTGAAGTTACAGCAAAGGCTGCAAGAACTTGATTAAATTCTGCATTTATATCTGCTGCTTCAATGACACCCCCATCAACAATAGCTGATGAACTCTGTCTTGTGTATGTTGCTCCCATTATCTTCT
>Ga0308016_10001481_pt1 | contig 11598 bp, 1 predicted proteins | sample Neamet233_FD_203129 | JGI IMG/M metagenome (GOLD analysis project Ga0308016, IMG submission 203129) | Marine microbial communities from water near the shore, Antarctic Ocean - #233 | ecosystem: Environmental > Aquatic > Marine > Unclassified | place: Southern Ocean | collected 2014-07-28
GCAGTTCCGTTTGCTGCATTATTTGTCACGGCTCTGTTTGCCGTATCACTTACTAATCTAAGAGTTGCAGTAACTTGTGCAGTATGAATATTTGTCAGTATCAATCCTAGAACAATAGTGGTTGTACTAGATGCAGCAGTATAAATTACATAAGGCGTGCCCGAAGCGTTTGGTTCTGCTGCAAATGTAACTGTTTTAAATGTATTGGCCATATTTTAATCCTTTATCTTCCTATTTATAACTATTAACCAAGTGCAATTGCAAGAGCAGTTGCTTCATCTGCAGCCGAGGCAGTTGTTGCTAATGTTCCTGCTGCAGCTGGTAATGTTACTGTAACATCAGCAGTTGATGCAGGCCCTATTAAAGTTACCTTATTACTTCCGTTATCACTATCTTCAAAAAACTCTACAAAACCTGCTCCAGTTGCACCATTCTTTGTAGACATTCCAGCATTGAATATATCCTTTGCAGTAGAGGTTGAAACTCCAACTTGTGCAGTTGTTCCACTCACTTCTACATTACCATTTATATCAATTAGAGTTGAGGTTAAATCTATTTCATCATCAGCTGCAATAGATAAATCACCATCAGCAGTTGAACTAATGTGAATTGCAGCATCACGAAATATTATCTTTTTATTTGTAGCCATTGTTACGGCATCTGCTTGTGCAAGTGTACCACTAATTGTTACATTACCATTTATATCAATTAGAGTTGAGGTTATGTCTATTTCATCATCAGCAGCAATGGATAAATCACCATCAGCAGTTGAACTGATATGAATAGCAGTGTCACGAAACTGTATCTTTTTATTTGTAGCCATTGTTACGGTATCTGCTTGTGCAAGTGTACCACTAATCTCTACATTACCATTTATATCAATTAAAGTAGAGTTAAGTTCTATTTCATCATCTGCATTAATATCCAAATCACCATCAGCGGGTGAACCAATATTAATTGCTGCATCTCTAAACTGAACTACCATCGCTGCGTTTAGTAATAATCCAGTATCAGCGACATGAGTTAAAACAACATCATCATCAGCGCCAAAGGATATAGTTGCAGCATCATGTTGTAATTCTAAATCTTGCGATAATGTAACATCTCCATCTGATCCTATTTGAATAGCATCTACATCTGTTGCGGATCCTATAGTTCCAGCATCTGGAATTACAATATTAGTACCAAATGTTGCAGTTGCACTTATAATAGTAAGTTCCGCAACGTTGTCAACTTTCATTACAATACTGCCTGTGCCAGCATCAATTGTTTCTACACTGGTGTTACCTTCAATAATTTTATCTGCACTAATTCCACTTACTGAAGCGTCAACATATGCTTTAGTTGCCGCATGTTGAGCCGCAGTTGGGTCTGTTACGTTTTCAATAATCGATGTGCCAACATCAACTCTACCACCACCATTTGGACTAATAAGGATATCTCCATCAGTATTAGTACTTGTAATGTTATTGCCATTAATATTAATATTATCAACACTTAATGCAGTTAATGTGCCTACACTTGTTATGTTTCCTTGTGCTACAGTTGCTAGAGTACCTGCTATTGTTCCACCTGAAACGTTAATACCTGCACTAAAAACTGGAATCTGATTCATTGTCACTACACCAGCAGCACTAATAGCAATCGAATCTGCATCTGAGACTGATCCTATATTACCGCCATCAGCAATTTTTATGCCAGTAAATGACGGAGTTGCTGCAACTGAAATTGTAATATCGTTCGTATTTTCTGTTGCCGAGACACCTGTGCCACCAATAATCTTTCTTAGTTTAAAATCAACACCAACTTTACTTGTAAATATACTAGCACCTGAACCTCCTAAGTTAGTAGCAGTATTGGCTTCACCGCCAGTTGCTCCTGGAGGAGATGCTGGTTCAAATTTACTAGTACTACTATTAAATGTTAATACATGGTTAGCAGTAGGAGTTCCAGAAATACTGACGTCACTTAATTCATTAATACTTGAACTATTAAGTCTAGACTTTACTTCTGCAAGACTTGGACCAGTATACGTAATTACACCAGTTGATGAGTTGTATGCAAGAGATCCATCTCCGCCTGCGTCAGTAACACTTATATGTGTTCTTACTTCTGCGGCACTTGGTCCAGTATATGTAAAAACGCCTGTGCTACTATTAAATGCTAGACTTCCATCTCCGCCTGCGTCAGTAACACTAACTGCAGCTCTAACTCTTGTGTCTGTGTAATATAAATTTGTACCTTCATCAATATTTGCAGTTGTTAGTACTATCGCCTTATTTGTTGGCGAAACACTGTTAACTGAATTAACGAACGAACCTTCAACTGTTGCCAATCTACCATTAAGATCTGATATATTTCCATCCGCTTCAACAAATGTTAACGGAACACTTTTATTACTTCTGAGGGTTATTGTCATTTTCTATCTCTCACTTTAAATATTATATGAGTCACAACTTTATGCTTCTCATTATAATGTATTTATTCTTATTACAGCTCCAGGTCTGCAATATAACCAGTATCTACATAATCATCTAATACATACTTAGGACTCTGAAATTCTGAACTATAATTTGGAATAAATGCTTCTGCTTGTCTTAAGAAATCAGCATTTAAACTAGTTGCTGTTTGTAATCCAGATCCGTTTGCGGCAGTTGATGCGCCAACTGTATACCAAGTTTGTGTATGAGTATCTGTTTGTGGTAGTGCTTGTGCATCTGTAGTATCATACACATTCTCACCTAATAGATGTCTTGATGCAAATCTAGTTCCCCTGGTTGCACGTCTTAACTGTGTTAAGTAATTTCCTTCATAACTTAACTCCCAATATGTAATTCTTTCGTTACCAACATAAACAACACCTGGTTCATTACTTTCTATACTAGGTAACTTTAACTTAGTTGCATCTGCAACATAAATGAACTTGTCTGTTGAGACGAGATCTTGTGTTATAGTAGTTGCTCCATCTACACTTAATCTAAAATACTCATAATTGCCAAGCATATCATTTATCATTCTATAACCAACAGTTGGCTCTAGAGAATTTTCTGTAAAGTGCGTAACAATAACTTCAGCAGTAGGACTTATTCGTTGCGAAGCATCAGTATTATCAACAGTAAATGTGTTACTATCAGCAGACATAATATCAAGGACACTTTCCCTATCTTGTGAAGATAAATCTATTCTGCCAAGATCATCAACTTCGTACTCATCATGATGTAATCTTACTCCGTCCAGTGTTACCCAAAGGTTATCTTTATTAGGTTGTTTAGGTGCTACAGTAATATTATCAACAGTAACCGTTGCACTATCAGTAGTTAAAAGTATACCAGATGATAACTTACCATCTCTAACAGTTGTTACCATATCAGCAGTAATGCCTGTGGTTTGAAAACGGTCTAAAGCATATAAAAGGTCAGCAGTATTAAGTGTATCAACCCTACCACTACTATCAGCAGTAACTACGAAACTATCAGAACTATTAGAAAGATTAGGCCCTATAAACACTTTTGTTTGTATTCTTAAAGGATCATAATTTTGAAAACTAGTTACTACTAATTGATCACCTGTATTAAAAGCAACGTTATTTAAAACAATAGAAGTTAATAAATCAGAAACATAATTATTGATACCATCTACTTGGTCAACGTATCCTGTGTCGAAGTAAGGTTGTGGAGCATCAGTAATTGAAAATTCATTTGCATTTGTTACTGCAATAATCATCCTATCTCCCGAGTTACGGGAGTCTAGTAGAGTGACTCTAAAAGTCTCTGAGTTATCTGCTGTTTCTGTTATATCATCAACTGTAATTGTACTAAAATCTGATGATAAAGTGCTTAAATTATAATCCTGTACATTTAACAATCCTATTGAAACACTTGTTGCTATATCTATTACAGTAATCTGAATATCACCAACTGATGTGTTCTGTGTTGTTTCGTTAGCAGTAGTTGGAATTCTAAATTCGGTTTGTACTCCATCTAATATATAATGTTCAGCGTTAGTAGGTCGTAACCTATGACCATTTAATTCTACAATACAATTGGCTTCGTATGGTTTAGAAAATCCAGTAAAACTGTTGTCTAGTCCGTACAAAGCCTGTCCTGAAGTTAACGTAATAGTTTGTGTAATTCCAAAACCAAAAACATTTTTATCTGTTGCATCACTACTAAACAGAACATGTATTACTGTATCTGTAGCAGGCGCAGTAGCAAAAGTTAATACTGTTCTGGATTGACTATCAGCAGTTAAAGTATACTCATTACTATCTAGACTTAAAGCAACATTATCTATTAAAACTAAACTTTGTTTAACTAAACTTAGTTCAATATTAAGATTTAATATAGTAGTTACTGCGTCGCCTGTAAATACTTCTTCGTGTACTAAATTTTCACCTGTAACACCATATCCATAAGTGTGTACTTTATCTCCTAGCAATGGAGCATTTGTACTATCAGCAGTAATAGTTATTAAACTACTATCACTAGTTACTATCTCACTGTCTGCATGTGTAGTAGTAAATGTAATTGTTCTTGCATTAAAATCAGTAGTAAAGTTATATTGTCTTTTATTTCCTATATAGACTACAACATAATTTACAAGTTCACTTCTACTAGTTCCTGCAAAACTAAATGTTGTATCTGTACCATTTGCTGTGTAGTGTTTACTAACTATTGTACATCCGCTACCGTCACCTGCTTCGTCGTTATTTGGATCTGTATAAACTTCCATATCTAAGTTATCAAATATCTGTCCAGGAACAAATTCTTCAGGTGCATGACTACTGTATATGTCAATAAATCCACCACCGTCTATATTAATATCTTCTGGTCTAGTTCCTAAACTAGTATCTAAAAATTTACTCTGTAGTACTGTGTCGTACGCACTAGATCCACCTAAGACTGTTAGCCCATCGTTGTCAACTTCAAAGTCATCAAATGCAACATTATCAAAATTTGCACTATCGTAACCAGGTTCTCTATTAAAATCTACTCCAGATAGTTTGTTTGCAGTATAATTAGTACCTTTTTGTAAAATACCTAGATCATCTCCAAGCATGCCAGAAGTAGGACTATAATAAGCCGCAATTCTGTCTGCCGCACTTCCTATACTTTCGTCTGCATATAAACTTAGTACTATGTTCCCACTTGCATCTTCAGTACTAAAAGTTGTTCCACTAGTAAAACCAAGTATAACTTCATACACATCCTGCGTATTAGTTATTATATTAAGGTATGAAACTAAAGTTACCTGTGGCGCAGTTAACGAAATTCCACTATCAGCAGTCTGACTTGTATTACTAGCAAGTCCGCTAGGACTGTAAGTTGTACTTGCAGACCAATCTTTAACTGCACTTGAATATGTAATTCTATCAAACTTTATTGTTGTATCAAAATCTCGAATAGTATCATTTTTTATTCTAGGAAGTAATACTAATCCTGTTCCACTACCACTAATTGTAAGCGTCGGAGTGCTAGTATAACCAATTCCTTTGTTTGTTATTGTTACTCTTATAATAGAATTAGAATCACTAGTTGCTGTTACTGTTGCTTGGGTACCGGTGGATATATCCGGTGCACTAACAGTAACAACAGGATTGTCTGTGTACCCTGTTCCTGCAGCATATATTTCTACACTACCTAAGTAATAGGTATAATTATCTGCCCAAGACTTATCAACTGTTGTTCCTGTTGTCCTTGAAATTGTATCTCCAGCAAAATCACCACTATACTTTCTAAAATAGCCATTTGTGGGATCATAGAATGAGTGCAAGTCAAAGTCTGTGATATCACCTTGCATAGTATCATCGCCGTCATACTTTGCAGTATACTCTCTAATATTAGTATGGTAAGGTTTTACTTCATTAATAAACTCTTCAATGAATGTAGTATTATCCACTTGATAAGTCGGATACTGTGATAAATCTCTAACTTTATGTAGTATTTTTAAAAAACTAGTCTTAATTACCCAATCTGGAACCGAACTATTTAACTCTTGTAAACTGTATTCAACCATTCTAAAGAATAATTCATTGCCTTTTTTTGCTAATGTATTAACAAAGATATCATTGAATACTGCATTTGCGATATTTCTAACTTCTTGATGTGGTACTCTGTCGTATTTTTCAAAATCAAATACACCAGTATCAAATCCAATGTAACTACCAGTAGATGCGTTAGCAAAATCGTATAGATTGCCTAGTAAAACAACTGTTCCTCTTTCAATGATTATCTCATTCCAGGTGTCAGTACTTGTGTACTGGTATATACTGAAATTACCGTCATCGTTACTATTAACTTTTACAATGTCTCCAGTTACTGCACCAGTAAGTCTTTGTAAATCAGGTTCGGTTGCCACTGTAGCTGTAGGTAATGTTGTAGAACTAAAACCTGTTGCATACCAAGTTGTGTACTGCCAATATCTACTAGTATTGTAAGCCTGGACTGTACTTAAGAACCAAAATCTAACACCTGCAGTCGTTGATCTTAATTCGTATGTTGACCAATCACCGCCGATTGTACTGTCTGATTCAACTAATATCTTATAACCTATTGCTAAGGTTGCAGTATTCAAATAATCTCTAGTAATAACATCTGCGACTTTGCTATCCCACGCACCACTTGCTTTTGTTGGCAATGGATCATTTAAGAATAAATTATTTAAACTAAACTGTCTAGTAATTGGTACTGTTGCAAAAACTACATTACAATAATCAACAAAAGTTTTTAATGCTTGTTGTCTATTTTCAAAAATTGTTTGCCTAGGTCTTATAGAAATTCCATATTTCTCCCCAACACTTAATGTAGGATCTGGAACAATCTTACCAGATAAATCTGCACCTGATAGACTATCGATCATTTTACTTTTAATTTTAGCAGGAAGAATTTGATCAGAATCGCCTTCACTTATTATCTCAAACTCACTGTGTAGTATACCATCATTTCTAACAACATCATAATTAATACTAAGTACGACATTTCTATCAGCAAAACTACTAGTCATATTATTCATTACAAACGTATTAGGTGCAACAATACTAAGATACTTTGTGCCTGTACTATCTGGAGTTTCGATAAGTTGTCTAACACTTTCTGTGCTAAGTGTTCTTATTTCATTGTCAATGAAGTCAGTAAGTCCTGTTACCCAATAATAATATCTTGTTTCAGTAGAATTTGTACCACTGTTATACTGAAGTGACGTAGAATAATTACTATCGTCTGCAAACTTCGGCACTCCATTTAATCCACTTGATACGTGCAGACTAGGTAATACATCGCTCTCATACCACTCGTAGATATCAACTGAACTTCCAGGAAAAAACTGATTCCAGTATTGTACACGATAACTTATTTCGCCTTGTTCGTACTCTAATACTCTACAGGTAGATAAATCCCACCAAACCTCTGCAATATGTTCGTCGTTCCATCCATTTGTTTGTGAAAACGTAACACTATTAGGAGTTGTGCTAACATTATAAGTTGCAGGGTCTATAGGTATAATATAATTTAACTCTTGTTGTGCTTGCCCTGGTAATTTATTTTTATAAATGTCTACTGTATCAATAAAGTCAATTATTGTGTTATTCACTTTACTATATGTTGCAACACGATTAATAACATCTACATCAACTTTGTTGTCTTCTGTACTATTTTTCTTCCAAGTACTAAGATTATCAATATTTTGAAAAAGATAAAAACTTCCAGCATTAGTTTTCCAAATATCATCTGTTGGACTACCAACAAACAATCTAGTACCATGAAGAACTGCACTCCCGCCAAATTGATCATTAGCATTAATACTTGTATTCTGCATCTGCTGTCCGTATGCATACTTAGGGGGATTACTAATACTTTGTATATTTGCACTATATACACTGCTATCTAGTAACTCATAAACATATGCCGCGCCACTATTTGTTACTTTATCCATAAACTTAGTACTATCAGAATCAAAAGTTGTTAAGTGCTCGTTATATGTATTACTAGTTGTGTCAATGTCTAAATCAAAAGCCGTCTTAAACTGTGTACTTGCTCTATCACTTGTAACAACCATTCTTTGTTCTACAATTTGATCTGCAGGTAGAAACTTGTCAAACTCTACAACTTTACCAAAGTTTTCATTCTCTGCTTTTAATGGATGACTAACTTTTTGTGTAAACTTAAATGGCTCAAATCTTGCATAATCTTTAAATGTATCGCCAGTCATTGGTCTAACTTTAAGTTTCTTATTAACAACGCCAGCACTGCCTGTTATGGTCATATTAAGTGTGCCTGAAGCAGTCGCTGTTACTGTTTGAACATTTGCGTTGTTTATATCTGCAACAAAGTTTGTTGCATCTGAATTATCATTTAATACTACAGTAACTTTTATATCATCTATTGTTATAATATCGCCTTGTGCCGCAAATAATGTTAAGAAACTATCAGTTGTAACAGTTGAACTATCTGCTTTGATAACACTGTTGGATGCCATATAGCCTTCAGTTGATGATGTATTGAGATTTTGACTAGTTACACTACCAAATCTCAAACCTTCATCAATAAACATAAAGACAGATCCTGTATTAGGATTAAGTTCGTCTTCTCCTGGACATCCTACTGCGGCTATAGCACCATATGCATCTAGTGCAACACTGATTCCAAACTGCTCATTGTCGGTTTGCGTTTCAGTACTAATCTGTTCTTGATTTAGTTTCTGTATTTCAACAATACTACCTGTGTAAATTCTAATTATCTGTCCTACACTTGGAATATACCTGAACGAAATAGTATTTCCACTAAATGTAAAGTTATTTTCACTACTATCACTAGTAAATGAACTAAATGCACCCTCTGTAACTAATTGCAGTACACTATCAACTTCAATAAAAAAACTTGCTGGTAAAGTAGTTGTAGGAGTAAACTCGTATGTTGTTCCATCGCCTATAAACTTTTCTACAACGTGATGGAATAAAAATGCCTCACCAGCATCTGTAATTTCCTCTACTTCAGCAAAAGGACTTCCAACAATTAATGTATCTCCAGCAGTATCACAATCTACATCATAACCAAATTGATCGCCTGTTTGCACACCAGTTCCTGTGATAGTGTCTGTTAGGATATAATGACTTTCTTGTCTAACAACAACACTTAAAGTATTAGCAGGTGCAGTAACAAATACAATATTAGTTGAACTAAATCCATAATCTTTAGTTGGAACGTATATCTTTCCAGCAGCATCAATAACTTGTAAAGAAGTTAAACTAGTAGGAGTGAATCCTAAAGCAAATGTTGTTGTTGAGCCATTGCCGGTGATTGTCTTGGATATGTTATCAGTAGTAGCAATATTAGTAAGGGTATAAGAAAAAACTTTATTAGCACCAGGAGCACCGATATACATGTATCTATCGTCTTTGCTCATTGCTATACTATAACCAAACTTATCTGCTCCTGCTGGACTCGGAAGTCTTAAGATTTGTTTAAACTCATAAATTCCTGTAGAGGCTGCTCTCAAGTATATGAAAACTTCTCCTTTTGCACTATCACTATCAGGTGCGCCTACTGCTAACCATGAGTTACCTGCGGCAACTTTCCAACCAAAAGTATCAACATCAGATTGTAATGTTGCTGGTGCTAAAGCAGCACCTGGATTATATATTCCGTTCTCATCTCTTGAATAAGGATAAACTGCACCTGTACTATGTTCTGGGGCACCACTAGCGATATTAAGTGCGTCATTGCTAATTGAAAGTGATGTACCGTTTAAGTCACTTGCAACACTGTCAATATTGAAGGTTATATTCTTATAAGTCCATGGTTCTTGTTTTTTATATGTCGCCCATTTACCTTTTTCATCATAGTTAACCCATACAGACTCATTTAAGTCCCATCCATATAACGGAACATTATCTGCAATATCGCTCTGAGAATTAAATCTAGAACTTACTAACTTAAACACTGGCAATCTTAAATCTACAATGTTATCAATTTCAACGTCATCTAAGTCCACAGTAAAAGATACATTTGTAATTACATTAGTAACTTTATGAAATCCACCAACAACAGTTGACGCTTTAATTAAGATATAATCGTTCTTAACTAACCCATGATTTCCACTAGTAGTAATAATTGCACTAGTGTCTGTTCCAACAGCTATGTTAGTAATAGATATTGCTAATTCAGTAACTCTGTAAACATTCCAGTCAAAATCTTCTTCAGCAGTCCATATAGTTGAACCTCTTCCTATGTTGGGTAAATCGTTTAATGTAGAGATATTATCTAATCCAAACAACGTTGTTGTTACTTCATCTAACCTAGGATAACCTGCTCCTAGTATGTCAGTTTTCTTATTACTTGTGCTTCTTTCAAGAAATATATTCTTAGTAAAGTTATTAGGTAATTTATATAGGTCAGATTTTGTAAATGAGTAATAATCAGTATTAGCACTATCATTATTATCTACCAATTCCACTACTGTTTTACTTTGTTGTACTTTAGACTCATCAATGACCATTTCGATAACTTGATTACTATCAATGCTGCCGTACTCTCCAACTCTAAATCCCCAATCTTCATAAAAACTAATTTCTTGGTCTAAGTTAGATAAATTGGCACCGATTAACTTATCTATTGCATTTGCAGTTCCTTTAGTTTTAATCATACCTTGATAAAACTTAACCTGACTAGTATCATCTAATCCTAATTGATCCAAATAGTCTCTTTTTCTAAACCCAATCTGACCTTTAGCCGCAATATCTGTGCCACTCTCTAAGTTTGTTGTGTTAAAATCATAAAAATCAGTAAACCTCTTAGACTTCTGAGATAAGTTAGGCAATAACCCAGTTTTCATATTCTCTACTGGTCGCCAATCGTTAAAATCAAATGTTGACTTACCGTTATGATTATCTCTCGCAACATAAAGTTTTTTGTTGTGACTTACAATGTCTGCTTTTTTATAATCTGTGTTCTGTAACCAAACGTTAAACTTGTTTTCATTAATAATAAAACCTGGAGCATGTAACGTGCCATTCCAAGTTCCGCTCTTATATCCAACAAACTTTATACGACTTTGTCTGTTGCCAAGTTCTGGTTGATATATAATGTCGTTAAAAATAGTAGTATTGTCCAATACAATATAATGCTCGTATTGTATTGGATCTATTTGGGCAGAGTAAAGGTAATCACTGCTATCGTTTACTTCAATAACTGTAGTATTATCAATTCTTTCTACATTATAATTAGTACTTCTAATTGCTCTTCCAGATGAATTCTTTAGTGTTCCGCTTTTACTTAAATCGTCTAACGTAGTGAAAGGTCTTGTTACTTTTAGTTTACGATAGTTAGGACTTGCTCCAAATACACTATCATTTCCCCATCCTTGTTGAGTCCAGAAAATAAATTCTTTAACAGTATTTTCAAAATCTACAGTTACTCCTGCATTGTCAACATCTTCGAATAGTATTCCTTTTGCCTTTAAGTATCTACTGTAACTAATTAAGAAGTCAGCAGTTTGTTGTATAGTAGGGATAATGGTTCCGTAAGGTATATTAGCAATATACGTTGCACTGTCACCATAAACTACAGCACTAACATCACCGACACTTACAAGTTTTGTGTTTTG
>Ga0308016_10001487_pt1 | contig 11580 bp, 11 predicted proteins | sample Neamet233_FD_203129 | JGI IMG/M metagenome (GOLD analysis project Ga0308016, IMG submission 203129) | Marine microbial communities from water near the shore, Antarctic Ocean - #233 | ecosystem: Environmental > Aquatic > Marine > Unclassified | place: Southern Ocean | collected 2014-07-28
CATTTTATTGCTGTTTCAGCGTGGTTAATAATGAAAGAAAACTATAAATCAGTTGAAAGAAAATACCGTTTGGATTTTTGGATTGGGGTAGGTGCTGCAAATTTAACAGTAGCAGTTTCAGCTACTGCATTTGGTTTTTTCATAGCAGATTATCTTAATAAAGACATGATGGTAGGTTTAGCTATTGTAAATCCAGTTTATTTTACATGTGTAATGGTTGGTGCAATGAAAACTGTTCAAATGAGTTTGGCTGTCATATTGGGATCTGTGCTTGGAATTTCGTTTTATTTTGTATCACCAGAGTGGTGTATATTACTTGGTGGCTTTATGGCTGGAACTCTTGCATTTTTTATAGGAGAGATGAATGGCAATTAATATAGTTCTAGCAATTCTTGTCACATCTTTAGCGACCTATATCTCAAGATTTCTTGGTGTAATAACCTCTAAAAAAATAAAAGAAACTTCAAAAATTTTTAAATGGTTTAATTGCCTTGCTTACTCAACCTTGTCAGCATTACTAGCAAGACTTATTATTTTTCCAGCAGGTGCATTAGCTGAAATTGATTATCTTACTAGATTTATAGTTGTTTTTATTTGTTTAGTGGTATTTTTAATTAGTAAAAAAAACTTTGTTTATCCAACAGTTTTATCTGCTTTATTATTGACACTTTTGAGCTCAAATTTTTAAGAATTGCTTTTCTTAATAAGTTTAACTAACATGAAATATGAAAAAAATAAATGGTCTTGAAATAACAACCCATGAAAAGTCTAAAAGAATTATAAACATTAAGATAGAAGATGAAATTTTAAATAAATTAATGTTTCCCTTTCATAAATTCAATATAACTGCTCTTGAGTATAAACCATTTACACGATTTACATTAGCTAAGAGCCTAGATAATTTAACAGATAATAAATTGGGAGAATTAATAAATTCAATTATAAGAGATAGAAACACAGGATGCTTTATAATTGGAACAAAAAATTTTAGCTCTAAAATAAATAGTGAGTTCTTAGTAAAGCTATCTACAGCTATTGCTCATTTAATAGGTAATCCTAATCATGATGCCATGGCAGTAAAATATTATGCAAGGTTTCATATAAAGCATGAAGACGCGAGTGACTCGTATCTTAGAAAAGCCTATACAAATATGGATCTTCATACAGATGGTACTTATGTAAAAGAAATTACAGACTGGTTGTTGATGACTAAAATTAAAGAGGAATATGTTAAAGGAGGTGAAACTACGATGTTACACCTTGATGATTGGGAGCATCTTGATGAATTGTATAAAGACCCAATTGGAAAAAATGATTTTCTTTGGGGGTCTCCAAAAAGTAAAAATATTGAATATAAAGTATTACACCCTGTGTTTTCTGAAGATAAAAATAAAAGACCTAAAATTTCATATATAGATCAATTTCCTGAACCACAAAATATGGCTCAAGGAATTTTTTTACAGAAATTATCTGATAATCTGGAAGGTAGTGAAAAGAAAGTAATAATAAAACTGCCTGTAGGTTCATTAATTGTTGCAAATAACTATTTCTGGCTTCATGGTAGAAAACCCTTTAAGGAAAATAAAAAATTAAGTAGGGAACTTTTAAGAATCAGAGGTAAATTTTTCAATAAAAATTAAAAAATCAATTTTATTTTATAAATCTGAGGTTGAAAACACTGGCTATAAATAAAATGATGAAAAAAATGGCTATATTAAAGGATAAATAGTGTTGTAAATATACCATAAATTGTAAAAAATTTAATTAACAGGAAAATTTACTGTCATCTTATCTTTATTATTGTACATAATGTCTCAATATATATTAATAAAAACGTTAACGATAATAATACAAAAGGAAATTATGAAAAAAATAATAACAACAATCGCTTTTATAGCATTGTGCACTGTGTCAGCAAAAGCTGCTGATTTTAGTGTCTTCTCTATTACTGGTGGTATAGCGGCAAACCAAGGTGTTTTTGGTGCTACAGCTACTGAAGTGAATGATGATCAGAGTGGTAACAATGTACATACTAGTTCAAATAGTGGTGTTTTCACTGATAGTTATAGCTCTCAATTTATTGATCTTGGAATAGGTCAATGGATTTCAATTGGGTATGAACACACGCCCTATTCTGTTTCTACTCCACAAAACGTATCAAGAGAAGGTGGATCAGCTCCATCTCCTGGAAAGAATACAGTTTCAGTAGATTTTAATGATATGAATACAACTTATGTAAAGGTAAATTTACCTTTCGTTGCTGGTTTGTATGTAAAAAGTGGACTTGTATCAACTGACCTAGACATTAAAGAGAAAATGGGTTCTGGAAGTACATACAAAAACGTAAGTACAGATGGAACAATGTTTGGAGCAGGTTATTCTAGATTTTTTGGTGAAAGTAATCTTGGATTTAGATTAGAAACTAGTTACCTTGAACTTGATGCAGTTAAAACAGATAACGGAGTTGCACAAGGAACAGCCTTTGTAAGAAGTATTGGACGAGCACATAATGGTGTATCGGCTAAAAACTTAGAAGGTCTTCAAGCTAAAGTTGCTTTAACTTACACTTTTGGAAAAAACTAAAATCAAGTAAAGATCTAAGTTTTTAAAAAAATTTTAATAGCCAGTAACAATCTAGTTACTGGCTATTTTTATTTATAGCTTAAAGTTATAAATCCCTTACAATTTATAAAGTAATGAATATTGGATTTATTGGAACTGGAAAAATAGCTTCAGCAGTAATATCTGGAATTTGTAAATCTAACATAATATATAAAAAAATAATCATCTCACCAAGAAATAAAGAAATAGCTAAAGAATTAAAAAAAAAATTCAATTCAATAAAAATAGCAAAAAATAATCAAGAAGTAGTTGATAAATGTAATTGGGTTTTTTTATCAATAACGCCAGTTGTTGGAGAAAAAATAATCAAGGGTTTAAATTTTAGATCTAATCAAATAATTATAAGTTTTATATCAACTATTACTTTAGACCAGTTAAAAAAAGCAATTAAAGTTAAGGCAAAAATTGTAAGAGCCATACCATTACCACCAATTTCTTTAATGAAGGGACCAGTTCCTATTTGTCCACCAAATAAAAAAATTAAAGATTTTTTTAATAAAATTGGAACAACTATTGAAATTAAAAATGAAAAATCTTCAATAAATTTTTGGGCTACATCAGGAATGATGGCTCCATTTTATGAATTACTTAGGGTTATGACTGATTGGTTAGTTAAAAAAGGTGTTAAAAGAGATAATGCACAGAAATATATCACTTCTTTGTTTTTAGCTCTTTCAGAGCATGCATTTTTCAACTCTAAAAAAGATTTAAAATACTTAGTAAAAGAATCTCAAACACCAAAAGGTCTAAATGAACAAGGTGTAAGAGAATTGACTAAATCAAGTTTTTATAAAAAATTAGAAAACACACTCAATAGTATACATAAAAGATTAGATAAATAATTTATATGAATGAAAATATTTTACAAATCAACGATTTGTCAAAGTATTTTGGTGGTATAGCTGCTGTATTAAATTGTTCTTTAAAAATTAAGAAAGGGTCTATTACAGGAATTATAGGACCAAATGGGTCTGGAAAAACTACTTTATTTAATTTAATTGCAGGAAATCTGAAAGCATCAAGTGGCAAAGTTTTATTGAATGATGAAGATATAACGAATGTCCCATCTCATGAATTATTTTCAAAAGGAATATTAAGAACCTTTCAAATTGCTCATGAGTTTACTAATCTGACAGTGCTTGAAAACTTGATGATGGTTCCAGAAAACCAATCAGGTGAAAAATTAATGACGGCATTATTAAAACCAAGTTTAGTCAGAACAGAAGAGCTTATAGTAAAACAAAAAGCTCAAGATGTAGTAAATTTTCTAAATTTAAAACATTTATCTAATGAGTTAGCTGGAAATTTATCAGGGGGACAAAAAAAACTTTTAGAACTTGGAAGAACTATGATGGTAGATGCCAAGCTAGTATTGCTTGATGAAGTTGGTGCTGGTGTTAACCGAACATTACTTAAAGATCTAGGAACTGCAATACTTAAGCTAAATAAAGAAGAGGGGTATACATTTTGTATGATTGAGCATGATATGGAATTTATAAGCAGGCTGTGTGATCCTGTCATCGTTATGGCAGAAGGCTCTGTTTTATTTGAAGGCACTGCTGAAGAAGCAAAAAAAGATGAAAAGGTTATTGAAAGTTATTTGGGCAGAGGATCAAAAATAAAAAATGAAAATTAATGGCTTTTTTTGAAGGTATAAAAATGACTGGTGGATATGGCAATGGACCAGATATCATTAACTCGTGCTCAGTTGATGTAAACAGAGGAGAGATAGTTTCAATCTTAGGGCCCAATGGTGCAGGTAAATCTACTGCCATGAAGGCACTACTTGGTCTTATAAATTTAAAATCAGGCGCTGTTGTTATTAATGGAAAAAATATTTCAAAACTTTCACCACAGAATAGAGTCAGAGAAGGCATTTCATTTGTACCACAAACAAAAAATGTTTTTTCTAGTATGAGTGTTGAAGAAAATCTGGAGATGGGTGCTTATTTGAGAGATGATAACTATAATAAAATTATTGAAGAAATTTATGAACTTTTTCCTATATTGAAAAAAAAAAAAAATCAGTTAGTTGGTGAGTTATCAGGTGGTCAAAGGCAACAGGTTGCTCTTGGAAGGGCATTAATGATTAAGCCATCAGTATTAATGTTAGATGAACCTACGGCTGGTGTGTCGCCAATTGTTATGGATGAATTATTTGATCATATAATTAAAGTTAAAAAAACTAATGTTGCGATATTAATGGTTGAGCAAAATGCAAAACAAGCTCTTAATATTTCTGATCGAGGATATGTGTTAGTTACTGGTGAAAATAAGTATTCTGGTACAGGTGAAGAGTTATTAAACAACCAAAAAGTAAGAAGCTCTTTTTTAGGTGGATAATATGGATTTTCTAAATGCAATAATATTATTATTAAATTATATTTTTGTGCCAGCTCTTACTTATGGTTCGCAATTAGCACTTGGTGCAATATTTGTAACTTTAATTTATGGTATTTTAAGGTTTGCTAATTTTGCAACTGGAGACATGATGGCTTTTGGTACAATGATTACTATTTTATTTACTTGGTACTTTCAATCTCATGGAATTTCTTTGGGTGTTTTGCCAACAGCACTAATCGCTATACCATTTGCAATTATTTTAATGATTGGATATATGCTTTTAGTCGATAAATTTGTATTTAGGTATTATAGAGTTAATAAAAGTCCCCCAGTCCAGCTTGCAATGGTAAGCATTGGTGTAATGTTTATAACTCAAGCAGTAGTTAGAATAATAATTGGCCCTAGTGATAGAAGATTTTTTGATGGAGAAAAATTTATTATCAAGGCAAGTGAATTTAAAGAAATGACAGGACTTAATGAGGGTTTAGCAATTAAATCCAGTCAAGTATTAACAATATTTGTAACATTAATCTTGGTCTCTATTTTATTTTGGTTTTTAAATAAAACTAAAACAGGAAAAAGTATGCGTGCGTATTCAGACAACGAAGATTTAGCTTTATTATCAGGAATAGACCCAAAAAGAGTAGTGATGATAACTTGGATTATTGCTGGTATTTTGGCGACAATTGGAGGGGCACTATATGGTTTAGATAAAAGCTTCAAACCATTTACTTATTTTAATAATATGCTGCCAATCTTTGCTGCTGCTATCGTTGGAGGTATTGGAAATCCATTTGGAGCATTCTTAGGGGGGTATGTGATAGCATTTTCAGAAATATTTTTGACATATGCATACAAGAAATTTTTTATGTATGTTTTACCAGAAAGTATGGAGCCAGAAACTTTAGTGCAATTATTATCAACAGATTATAAATTTGCAGTATCATTTTCTATATTGGTAATTGTCTTACTCTATAGGCCAAATGGTATATTCAAAGGAAAAGTACTGTGAGAAAAAACCTGAATGTAATAACAGCTTATGGAATAATGCTAGGACTTATTATCTTGGTTGGAATATTCCAATCATGGAATGTAGCTCTATCAATTTTTAATATGTGTTTAATTTCTGCAGTAATGACGATGGGAGCAAATGTACAATGGGGTTATGCAGGTTTAATTAATTTTGGACTTATGGGTTATGCTGCATTAGGAGGTTTAGCTGCAGTTTTGATATCAGTCGATCCCGTACAAGAAGCATGGGTTGTAGGAGGTTTTAATATTTTAATGTGTATATGGTTAATAGTGGCAATGATATTTGCAATACGTTTTGTATTAAAAAATTTTGAAAAATCAAAAATTAGAACTTATGGCATAGCTGTTATTATTATTGCAGGAATTGTAATTATAAGAATTACATCTGAAGAAAGTATAGGGGCAATAGAGGCGGTAAACCCTGCCACAACCGGCTTCCTTGGTGGACTAGGTTTGCCAATATTATTTTCTTGGGTTGTAGGTGCTTTTTTTGCAGCTGGTTTGGCTTTCATAGTGGGTAAAGTTGCCCTTGGATTACGTGCTGATTATTTGGCTATTGCCACGCTACTTATTTCTGAAATTGTTATAGCTATCATTAAACATGAAGATTGGTTAACTAGAGGAGTTAAAAATGTAATTGGTTTGAAAAGACCAGTTCCCTATGAAGTCGAACTTCAAACAAAAGAATGGTTTATAAATTTTGTAGCAAAATTTAATTCTGGTAAATTAGAACTAATCTCAAATATAACTGATAAACAAACTACACTTAACCAATTGGTTATTGAAGGCTCTTCAGTTTTTGTGAAACTTTGCTACTCAGGATTATTTTTAATTGTAGTTATAGCTTTATTAATAGTTACCCAAAAAGCACTTTATTCACCATGGGGAAGAATGATGAGAGCTATAAGAGACAATGAAGAGGCTGCAAATGCTATGGGTAAAAATGTTATTAAACAACATTTATTAATTTTTATTTTAGGATCTGCTATTGTGGGTATAGCTGGAGCCATGTTAGTCACTCAAGATGGTTTATTTACACCTGGGAGCTATAGACCCATGAGGTACACTTTTTTAATTTGGGTTATGGTTATTGTTGGTGGTAGTGGAAATAACTTTGGAGCAATTTTAGGTGGTTTTGCAGTATGGTTTCTTTGGATTGAAGCAGCACCAATAGCACTATTTATGATTAATTTATTTACAATAAGCCTTCCTGAAACAAATGCTTTAAAACTTCATCTAATAGAAAGCGTTCCATATTTTAGATATTTAATGATGGGAATGGGTCTCCTCTTAATTATGAGATATCGTCCAAAAGGTATACTACCTGAAAAAATCGAAATAAAGTAGGATTATTATGAAATACATTATACTTGGGGCTGCAGTTGCATGGGCTATGTACATTGGTGATAAATATTTTTTTTAAAAAAATATAATAAAATGAACTTTTTGTTAAATTTTCAACTTAGTTTAGTCGAAATTTATTTTGTAGTATTCGTAGTATTTATTGCTTCAATCATAAGAGGCTTCAATGGTTTTGGTTTTTCAGCAACATGTATTTCTGGTTTTTCTTTTATACTTCCTGCAATAGAAATAGTTCCGATAATACTAGCTTTAGAGGTAATAATTAGCATTTTTATGGCTCCATATGTATGGAATAAAATAGATTGGAATTTTGTTGTAAAATTATTGATAGGAATAACTATTGGCTCTCCTATCGGTCTTTATTTATTAAAATATTTATCCTCAGATGTAACACACCTATCTGTCTGTGTATTAGTAATATTTTTTTCATTTTTATTAATGAAAGGGTATGAAAACAAAAAAATTGATAATAGTTATGCAAAAATGTTTACAGGAATAATTTCTGGAACATTGAATGGACTTACAACATTAGGTGGTATGCCAGTAGCACTTTTTTTATTAATTACAAGTATTCAGCCTGCAGTAATCAGAGGTTCACTAGCAGCATTATTTTTTTTAACAGATATTTATGCTTTTGTTCTCAGTTTTTTGACTGGAATTGTAGATATAACTACTATCTATAGGACACTACTATTGATTATTATTTTACCAATAGGCGTTTATATAGGTGATAAATTCTTTGTTAAAAGTAAAGAAGAGAGCTATAGAAAAGTTGTATTTTATTTCCTTATATTTATTTCGCTATTGGGAGTGTTTAGAGCCATCAATAATTTTTAAATAAAAAAAACCCCTAGCAATTTTCATTGCTAGGGGTTTGAAAGTTAGGATATTAATTATCTTTGTTTTACAGTTTCAAATTTTCCATTTTTAACTACTTGTTCCAAGAAAGAACCTTCAGCATCACCTTCTTTTGTGAAAGTAACATCACTAGCTCCCTCGTAGTCAATTTTCTTACCTTTTGCTAGTAGATCCAATCCTTTTTGAAGTTCGCCTGGATAAATTTTAGTTCCAGGACTGTTAGCAACTGTCATTACATTTTCAGCAATAGAAGCTCTGTCAGCTGATCCACCAGCTTGCATTGCGAGCACAAGTAAAGCAGCAGCATCATACGATGAAGCTGTATAAGGAGCATCTGGATCTATATTAGCTGCACCAGCAACTGATGAAAATATTTGAGCACCTTTTCCAGTTGAACCAGGTCTTGTTGCTATAGATTTTTTAAGATCTTTACCAAAAGTATCAGCAAGTGATTGACCAACCATTCCATCTCCAAGAACAAAAACATCAAATGCTCCAGAGTCTAATGCTGCTTGGATTATACCTTTACCACCTTGGTCTAAATAACCGAGTACAGCAATAGCATCACCACCTGCGGAAGCTAAAGTTCCTACTTCAGATGAGTAGTCTGCTTTTCCATCTTCATGAGCAAGCTCAGTTGTTACTTTGATACCGTGTGATTCTAAACCAATTTTATACATATCTGCAAGGCCTTTACCGTAGTCATTATTTGTATAAGTAATTGCTATACTTTTGATCTTTTTATCTTTTGTTGCATCAGCTAAAACTTGACCACCTCTTTTATCTGATGGTGCTGTTCTAAAGAATAAACCTTTATCAGCTAATTCAGTTAAACCAGGAGATGTTGCTGAAGGTGAAATCATAACTACACCATTTGGTACAGCAACATTTGATGCGATAGCACCAGTTACACCTGAACAGTCAGCACCCATAATAGCCACCACACCTTGAGCAATAACACCTTCAGCTGCTGCAGTTGCTGCTGCTGAATCTACACAAGTTGAGTCTGCCCTTACTACTGAAATAGTTTCTCCACCTAATAGCGAACCTGAATCAGAAGCTTCTTTAAATGCAAGTTCTGCAGATGCAGCCATAGCTGGTGTTAGTGATTCAATAGGACCAGTAAATCCCAATATGATTCCCATTTTAACTTCTGCGAATACATTTGTTGTAAATGTTGAAACAAATATAAATGCAATAATAAATAGTTTTTTCATTATTTTCCTCTTTGATTATTAATAATTTATAAAAGCTGATTAAATTACGATTAATCCAATATTTCAATGGGAAAATTATCTTAACTTATGAAGCAAAAAGACTGAACTTATGACAATTATACCCCCAACAAGGAATAAAATTGTTGGAACCTCTCCAAATATTAAAAAAGTTAACCCAATTCCAAAAATAGGAAACAAAGAGTAAGAAGGAAAGATTTGTCCAACAGTGTAAAATTTATATAAGTAAAACATTAACAAATGAGCACCCAAAGAAACTACAATAGCTTGATAAGAAATTAATAACCAAGAATTTAAATTTATAGATATAATATTTGAAATTGTTTCACCTTCAACAATATAAGAAACAATTAGCAATATTGTAAAACCAAATAAACCTGTAAATGCATTTGTTAAACTAATATCTAATTCTCTTAATCGTCTTGAATAGACTTGAGCTAAAGCAAAAGATAATGCCATTAAACTTGCAAAAAATAATCCTAAAAAATTATTTACTAATTTTGAATCAAAAAAAATTATTATAATTCCAGTAAAAGCACTAAAAATTAATAACCATTTTTTTGGGCTTATATTTTCCCCAAGCATAATTGCACTTGCAAGGATACCAAATGGTATAGCTAATTGCGAACCCACTATTACTGGAGATATAATTGTTGAATGATAGAGAGCTAGAGTCATGAATACATAAACCATAACTCCCATTGAAATAGAAAATGCTATTAAAGAAGGGAGATATTTTTTTTCTGGTATTTTAAATCTCCAAAAAGGTATTAATAGAATTAATACCAATCCCATTCTAAGAGACGCCATAAGAATAGGGGGCACCGATTCATTTAATACTAACTTGGTAAAAGGGAAAGCACTCCCATGAACTACTGCTATAAAAAGTAAAATTAATAAATGTTTTAATGGCAATTAATTATCCCATTATGAATGGGTCAGCCATCGGTTTATCCGAAGAATTATACCATGTCGTTTTTATTCTTGTATATTCTTTAATAGATTCAATGCCTGCCTCTTTTCCATAACCACTATCTTTTATGCCACCAAATGGTGCCATAGGAGAGATTAATCTATATGTATTTACGAAAACTATTCCAGCTCTAACTGCTTTAGATACCCTCATGCCTCTTCCAAGATTTGAAGTATAAACTCCTGAGGATAATCCATACTTATTATCATTCATTAATTTAATAGCCTGTTCTTCTGAATCAAATTTCATCACAGACAATACTGGGCCAAATAATTCATTTTCAGCCGTAGGTAAATTATGATTTTCACATTCAATTATTGTTGCTGGGAAATAATAACCCTTATTAGATATACTAGATCTTTTTCCTCCACATCTAATTTTTCCACCTTGTTCAACAGTAGCTTTAATATTTTTTTCTATATTTTCTAACTGTTTAAAACTATTTAAAGGACCCATTTGAGTATCTTTATCCATTGGTGCGCCCAATTTTATCTTTTCTGCTTTTGCTACCAATTTATCTAAAAATTCATTGTATATTTCTGACTGAATATAAAGTCTTGATCCTGCAATACAGCTTTGGCCACTTGCACCAAAGATTCCAGCAGTAATTCCGTTAAGTGCATTTTCCTGATCTGTATCATTAAATACAACGACAGGGCTTTTGCCACCAAGCTCTAAGCTTACTTGTGATAAATTTTCAGCAGAATTTTTTACAATATGTTTTGCTGTTTCTAGTCCACCTGTAAACGCAATCCTCTCCACAAGGTTGTGTGTAGTTAGTGATTTTCCGCAAGGTTCACCTAAGCCTGTGATTATATTAACTACTCCTCTTGGTATTCCTGATTTTTCTACTAATTTTGCAAACTCTAATAAAGTTACAGGTGCAAGCTCAGAGGCTTTTATTACCACAGTATTTCCCATTGCTAAAGCAGGGGCGAGTTTAACAGCAGTTAATAACATCTGAGAATTCCAGGGGATGATTGCAGCAACTACACCAATAGGTATTCTTGTTGTTGTTACTTGCATATCTGGCTTATCTATTGGCACAACAGTACCTTCAACTTTATCTGCAAGACCTGCAAAGTAATCATAATATTCTGCAATATAGTTAGCTTGTGTTTTAGTCTCCCTAAAAATTTTTCCTGTGTCGATTGT
>Ga0308016_10001496_pt1 | contig 11535 bp, 5 predicted proteins | sample Neamet233_FD_203129 | JGI IMG/M metagenome (GOLD analysis project Ga0308016, IMG submission 203129) | Marine microbial communities from water near the shore, Antarctic Ocean - #233 | ecosystem: Environmental > Aquatic > Marine > Unclassified | place: Southern Ocean | collected 2014-07-28
CAATTATAATTATTTTGTAATAGAAGATATTATAAGGCCAGATAGATTTGTTATTGACCCATTTGGTGGTGGAGAATTATTTGGTATACTTCAAGAGACAGATGAAATAGGTTCATTTAGACAGGAAGATGGAACAACTGTAGCTGGTACTCATGGTGACGAAATGTTGCTTGAAGATGAAACTGGTGTTGGGCGTCAAAATAAAATATCTTTAGAGTTTCAAAGAATAGTTCCAGAAGATGAAAATCTCAAAAAAACAACATTAGGATTTGATTTTACTGGAACAATACCACCAGAAAACTATACAAATTCAGATGTAGAACCTTTTGTTTTACCAGCTGATATAGAATCTAAACCAATATTTACTATGACATTAGAGAGTACTCATTTTGAGGTTACTAATATACAACTTGAAACTGGAACAAATAATGCTCTTGGTGGAGCTGTTGGCAATCTCGTACTAGACGCTACTGGTTCTACAGAAACTTTTGGTTTAGAAAATGAAAATGCTCCTATCCAATTAGAAGAAAATGAAAGCATCTTTATAAACACTGGATTTGATAGTATAGTTCTTGATGGAACAGATGGTTCTAGTACAAATGCAGGATTTAATATAAATGAAGAAGCTGGTACATTCATAAATCAAATTGCAAATGCATCAGTTATTGTTGATACATCTATACAAGGTGGGTTTGATTCAAATCAATTTAGATTTGACCAAGTAGAAAGTACCTTTGATCGTACAATTTAATCTTATAAATAAACATAACTAAGGAAGAAAATATGGCAATACAATCATTAGAATTAGGAACTGCTCCAGATGACGGCACAGGTGATAGCCTAAGAGTTGGTGGTGATAAGATCAATGATAACTTTGTTGAAATTTATACTGCTCTAGGTGACGGTGATGCTTTATCTTCTGGTATTAGCGCTTCTGCTTCAGTTATTTCACTAGTTGCTCCAAATTTATCAGGAGTTGTTGCTGGAACACAAACGTCAGCAACGATTACAACTCTTAGTGCTACTACTGGTATAAATTCTGGTTCAACAATTACTCTTGATGCAACTACAGATATTATTTTGGATGCAGATGGTGGAGATATTTTCTTCAAAGATGCTGGAACTACTTTTGGTAGTGCAACTAATACTTCTGGTAATCTTATTATCAAATCAGGTACAACAACAGCCGCAACATTTGCTGGTGCAAACGTAACACTTGCAGGAACTTTGGGTGTTGGTGCAATAACAACAACTGGTGCTTTCAAAGGTGCTGATGGTTATACTATAGGAAACGCTTCTGTTGCAGCTGTAATGACTCTTGCATCTACTGGTATTGTAACATTTGCTGATGATATTATTATTAAGGATGGTGGAACAATAGGTGCAGCTTCAGCAGTTGCTGCTATGACAATTTCCTCTGGCGGTATTGTAACATTTGTTGATGATATACTAATTAAAGATGCTGGTACTATTGGTTCTGCTTCTGCTGCGACTGCTATTACAATTGCATCATCTGGTATTGTAACATTAGTAGATGACTTAATTTTAAAAGACGCTGCAACTATTGGTGTCACATCCTCTACAGGTGCTATAGCAATTGCATCAACAGGTATAGTTACTTTTGTTGATGATATTTTAATTAAAGATGCTGGTACTATTGGTTCTGCTTCTGCCGCAACTGCAATAACGATTGCTTCATCTGGTATTGTAACATTAGTAGATGACTTAATTTTAAAAGATGCAGCTACAATAGGTGTTACTAGTTCCACATCAGCTATTACGATTGCTGCAACAGGTATTGTTACTTTAGTTGATGATTTAATACTCAAAGATGCCGCAACGATTGGTGTTACATCATCTACTTCAGCCATATCAATTGCATCAACAGGTATAGTTACTTTTGTTGATGATATTCTAATTAAAGATGCTGGTACTATTGGTTCTGCTTCTGATGCTGATGCTATTGCTATTTCTTCTGGCGGTGACGTTACATTAACACAAGATTTAATTCTCGGTGAGGCAAGTTCTGTAAATATGTCAGTTCCACTACTTGGTACTACTGATCATACCTTTACAGGAACAACTGCACAAATGTTAGCTGGTGGAGCAATTGCAGCATTTAAACTAGTTTGCATCCACACAACAACATCAGAAGTGGTTACGGCTGATGCAAGTGCATTTGCTACGGCTAGAGTAATAGGTATTGCGCCTGCTGCAATTAGTGATACTGCGACAGGAACAATATTGCTTCATGGATTTATAAGAGATGATACATTTAACTTTACAACAGGAGCTACTCTTTTTCTTTCAGAAACGGCAGGAGCTTTGACTGAAACAGCACCAACTACAGATGGCGCATTTGTTCAAATAGTTGGTACTGCTCTTTCACCCGATGTTGTTTACATAAACCCAAGTATGGACATAATTGAGCACGCATAATGGAGCACGAATAATATGGCAAATACAGTAGAAAAATTTAACACCATTGCTATAGGTGATATAGAAAAGATTAATACTATCGCATCAAACGATATTGAAGACCTTAATACTCTTGAATTTTCTGCTCAAGCAGAATTTATGACAGCATCTGGCGGTTCTGTAACAACAAATGGGGATTTTAAAGTTCATACATTTACTAGTTCTGCTACATTTACCCCTGTCACCGGATCAAACAGCACATATGGCGCTAAAGTGCAATACTTGGTAATTGCTGGTGGTGCTGGTGGTGGTGGGTCAGCTACAGGAGGTGGTTGGTATAGTGGTGCTGGCGGTGGTGCTGGTGGATATCTCGCAAATAACAGTCAAACTGTTGCGGATCAAGGTTACACGATAACAGTAGGCGGAGGAGGTGCTGGTGGTTCTGGTGTCCAAACCGGCGCTAATGGATCAAATAGCGTTTTTACAGGGATTGTTACTAGCATAGGAGGCGGCGGCGGCGGTTCAAATCGGACCACTCCCGGCAATGGTGGTTCTGGTGGTGGCGCTAGTTACAACGGCTCTAACGTATCACATGCTGGAGGAACCGCTGTGTCCGGTCAAGGTAACGCCGGGGGAAGCCATAATGGAACTGTTAATGGTCAAGCTTCTGGTGGTGGTGGTAAAGGTTCTGCTGGTGTTAGCGTCACGAATGATCAAAGACAAGGCCGCGCTGGTGGTGCTGGCCTAGCTGATTCCATAAATGGGAGCAGTGTCACCAGAGCAGGCGGCGGCGGAGGTGGTTGTGGTGACGGATCAAACACCGTTGGGGCAGGTGGCAGTGGTGGTGGTGGTGCTGGTGGAAATGATGGAAATGCTTCATCTGCATCAGCCAGCACGGGCAGTGCTGGTGGTGGTGCTGGTGGAAACCCTAACTCCGCATTTAATGGTGGGGCAGGTGGCAGTGGCCTGGTGATCCTGCGCTACAAGTTTCAATAGGAGTTAAGATGGCACATTATGCACAAATAAATAACAACATAGTCCAGCAAGTATTAGTTTTAGACAACGAATGGACAGACCAAGAATGTCAGGACTGGCTAACAGCAAATGTTTCAACAGATGATTGGGTGCAGACTAGCTACAACAATAACATTCGCAAACAGTTTGCTGGCATTGGAATGACATATGACTCAACCAAAGACAAGTTTATAGCGCCACAGCGATTTCCAAGCTGGGCATTAGACAGCAATGACGATTGGCAACCGCCAACGTCTATGCCTGATAATGTTAAAAAATATGAATGGGATGAAGACAGTTTAGCATGGATAGAGTTTGACTAGGCGATGGTAGAGCCAATCTCAACTACGTTAGCAGCTATTGCTCTAGTGAAAGCGGGATTGGAACACGCCGAAAATTTAAAAGATATTGATGGTAGATTAGGTATGCAAGTAAATACGTTATAAATAAAAGAAACTATTATAGGATAAAGAAATGACAGCAATAATCACAGAAAAATTTAGAAGCCATAATGCAGATCAGTTTTTCGAGTCTTTTACTGAAGCATCTGGCAATGCATATTATCTTATGATAGGTAAACCAAATGCATTTACTACTACAACATCTGGTGGAACTGATGAGTCTCCTCCCGCACCAGCAGATGATATTTCTAGTGAGTTTTATGTTTGGGATAGTTCTTTTGCTGCAAAAAAGATAGCTTCGACTAATATAACATATGCAATACCTCGCAGAAATTGGGCAAATAGTACGGTGTATGATATGTATGAAGATAATATTAATTCTTCTAACGCAACAACATCTGGTGCCACAAACATATTTGATTCTGAATACTTCTTTAAAACATCTGATAATCGCGTTTATAAAGTTTTAGATAATAATAGTGGAGCAGCATATAGTGGTGCAGAACCCACTTCAGAGTCAACTTCTAGTTTTGTTCTGGGTGGATACACTTTAAAATATATGTACGCTATTACTGCATCAGAACAAGCAACATTTTTAACAACAGATTTTATGCCTGTATCCACAGATACTACAGTATCGGCCGCCGCAGTAAACGGTGCAATAGAATCAATTATTATTACTAACGTGGGAAGTGGTTTAACAAACGGAACATATTTTGCAGCTGTTTATGGAGATGGAACATCTTCTGGAACTTCTAGTGGTGCAATTATAAAAATTACAGTTGCAAGTAATGTTATTTCAGCAGTATCAACTGGTAATACTGGTATACAACAAGCTGGTGCTGGTTACACATTTGGTACAGTTAATCTTGGTAGTGGTTTTACTTTTTCAGATACCTCTTTGTCTTCTGCTTCTGCTATTGGTGGATCAGGTGCAGCTATATCAGTTGTTATTTCTCCAAAAGGTGGTCATGGTTCTAATGCTATTACAGAACTAGGTGGTCATTATGTTATGTTACAAACTAGTCTTGAGGGTACTGATAATGATGACTTCTTAACAGGAAACGATTTTAGGAATATTAATTTGGTAGTTGATCCTACAACTTTTGGAACATCAACCGTGGGTACTGCTTCAACATTTAGAACAACATACGCTATGAAGTTTAGTGGTTCGCCCGGCACATTTACTGCTGATGAAGTAATTACTCAAACTAACTCAGATAGTGTTGTTGCCACTGGTACAGTTGTAGAATATGATTCTACACTACAAATTCTTTATTACCAACACGAAAGATTTGGTGGAGTTGGAACATTAGCTTCAACTGGTGGATTAAATTTATTTTCTGGAACGGGTACAGTTACAGGAGCTAGTTCATCTGCAACAGGAACTCCAGACTCATCAGCTGATTCAGCAGTTAGTTTAGCTGGAGGAAATACTATCACGTTTACGGATGGGTTTGCAAATCCAGAACTTCAACCAGATAGTGGAAATATAATCTATAGAGAAAATAGAAAACCCATATCACGAGCAACAGATCAAACAGAAGACATCAAAATTATAGTGGAGTTCTAATAGTATGGTACAAAAAACCGATTTAAATGTTTCTCCATATTACGATGATTTTGATGAAACAGATAACTTTAATAGAGTATTATTTCGCCCTGGCTTTGCTATTCAAGCTAGAGAATTAACACAGTTACAATCAACACTTCAAAATCAGATAGAGAAGTTTGGTAGTCATGTTTTTGCTGAAGGTGCTTTGGTTATTCCAGGCAATACTGCACTAAACACACAATACTATTCTTTGAAACTTACATCAACCTTTGCATCTGAAACTGTAGACCCATCACAATATTTTAATTCTACAACACCTGTAACTCTTACTGGTGCAACTTCTGGTGTTACTGCTGTTGTTGTAGGGTTTGATGTAGCAACAACAACAGACCAACCCACTTTATATCTTAGATATCTTGCATCAGGTACGGATAAAATTACTGCTGTATTTGCTGATGGAGAAAATATTTCTGCTAATGCTGGTATAACTCACACAACATCTTATTCTTCTAATATTGCATCTGCAACAACCTTTACATCATCTTTTAGTGCCGCAGCTGGTTCTTCTGTTGCGAACCTTGCAAGTTCTACAGGCCCTGCTTCTAGAGTAGGTTCTTCTGTAACTATACAATCTGGTGTATATTATATTCGTGGTATGTTTACTTCTTGTAGTGAAGAAACTTTGGTTCTTGATAAGTATGATAACACACCTTCTTATCGTGTTGGATTTTCGGTAACTGAAACTCTTCTCACTCCAGAATCAGATACAACACTTTTAGATAATTCTACAGGTTCTTCAAACTTTGCCGCAAAAGGTGCTCATCGTTTAAAGATTGGTATCGCATTAGCTAAACTTGATAGAGGGTCAGTAGCAGACAGTTCTTTTGTAGATTTGATGGATGTAAAAGAAGGTGTTATACAATCACACGTTAGAACTACAGAATATTCTGTTTTAGAAGAAACTCTTGCAAGGAGAACATTTGATGAATCTGGTAACTACACAGTAAGACCTTTTCAATTTTCCTCAAAAGAAGCTGTTACAACTAGTGTACGAAATGAAACATTTGTTGGTGCGTTTGAATCTGGTGCTACAACGGATGATGGAAATACTGCAAGTACAAGCTTATTATCATTACAAGTAAGTCCAGGCAAAGCATATGTTGCTGGTTATGAAATTGAAAAAATTGCACCAACATTTAAAGATATTAATAAAGCAAGAGATTTCGATACGGTTAATGCTGGTATTTCTACTTTTGATTTAGGTAACTTTTCATTTATTACAAATGTATTTGGAACACCAGACGTAACATTTATTAGTGGTGAATCTACAGCATTTAAAACTATAGAATTTTATGATGCTGCTAATACTACTAGAGGTGCTGCCAATGGAAATCTAATTGGTGTGGGTCGAGCTAGATCAATGGAATATTCTTCTGGTACAGTTGGTGCAACTGCAACAAATAATAATTCTCAATATAAATTGTATATGTTCGATTTACGGCCGTTTACAAAATTAACTTTAAGTGGTACTCCATCTCCAACACTTATTGCTACACACGATAATGGGGGTGTTCAAGTAGTTGGTGTTACATCTGGTGCAACTGGATTTGTGTTTGCAGATGGAACTTCTGTAGCTAGTGTTAATTTAACCAATGTATCTGGTACTTTCCAAGCTGGAGAAAAAATTACTTCTTCCGCTTCTACTGAAACAGGTTCAATAGTTGAAAACTCTGGTAATACAGACCTTACAATTTTAACAATTAACACTTTTAGTTTTTCTAATTTTAGACAAGTGTTTATGGAAGATGCTGATTCTGGTCAAGACTTTACTGCTGATTTTGTTACTGAAAAAATAGCAGATGTATTTTTTAATGTCGTGCTTGAAAACGATTTAGCAGCTGCTAGTTCAAGAGATGTTGGTAGTATTGAATTAGAAGATAATACTACAACAGCTGGTTCAAAATTAATTTTAGAAGAAATTGATGATCTATTGATTGGTGGTCAAGGTGCAAAATTAAAAGATGCTCAAAAAAATAGGGCAATTTTTAAACTTCCAAAGAAAGTTGTTAAGACACTTTTAACTGCTACTAATGGTGGTGCAACCGATACACAATTTACAGTAAGAAGGCAGTTTATAGGTTCAACAAATGGTTCTGGTGTTATTACATTCTCTGCTGGTTCAAACGAAACATTTGTATCTTTTGCAGAAAAAGATTTTACAATGTCTATACTTACAGTAGGAGATGGTACTGGAGCTCAAGGAGATGTTGTAAGTATTTCTGGAAAAGTTGCTGGAGCTGGTTCTTCATTACTTACAGTTACAGACAATACTATTTTAGGAGATTCTGCAAAAGTTAAATTATTAGCAACTATCCTTAAAACTTCAGTATCACATAAAACTAAAACAACCAACCTTATGAAACAAGTTAAAGTTACAACTGGCGCAACAGATGCATTTGGTACAAGACCAACAGATAAAACTCTTTCACTGGGCCGTGCTGATGTATTTAATTTGGCTGCTGTATTTGACTCAGAGGATGTATCTACGGATGCAGCTGCTCCAACTTTAACTATCGGTACAATTACAGGGATATTTACAAGAGGTGAAAAAATAACTGGTTCTGCTTCTGGTGCTACAGGAAGAATTATTTCTACCTCAAGTCCAGTAAGTTTTGTTTCTACAAACAATAGTAAATTTAATACTTCTGATACAATAACAGGAGAATCTTCTACTGCAACAGCAATAGTTTCAGCAACAACTGATGGTAGTGATGTTATTACAAGTAGATATACTCTAGATACTGGTCAACGAGATAACTTTTATGACATTGCAAGAATTGTAAGAAGGCCTAGTAGTTCTTCTCCAACTGGACGTTTGTTAATAGTCCATGATTATTTAGAACACGGTTCTGGTGATGTAATGACGGTTGATTCTTATACTGATGTTGCAAATCAAATGGACTTTGAAGATATTCCAACATATTCTGCAACAAAAATTGATCCAGATGCTCCTAAACCTTCTGGTGATTTTCCTCTTATAGACACATATGATTTCCGTCCAAGAGTTGAAGACATAGCAGGTGCATCAACTACACTAGCAACTATAGATGAAATTACAGGAAACTCTTTTGACTTCTTTCATAGACAATATGATGGAGCCGGTTCTTCTTTAGTAGATGTTTGTCAACCCGGCGCAAGTATTCAAAGTGATTTTGAGTATTTTTTACCAAAGATTGCTGTAATATCTATGGACTCTTTTGGTAGTATTAATGTAGTTGAAGGAGTTGGTGCTGAGATACCAATTACACCAAAATCTCCAGATTCTGCTATGAAATTGGCAACATTATTTTTACCAGCATTTACATTTAAACCTACAGATGTTTCAATAACAAGAGAGAAAAATCAAAGGTTTACCATGAAAGATATTGGTGAATTAGAAAGAAGAATAGATCACATTGAGTATTATACTGCTCTAAATTTATTAGAGAGAGATGCTGAATCTTTTGAGGTTACAGATGCAAATGGTCTTACTAGATTTAAATCTGGTTTTGTAGTTGATAACTTTAGTGGCCACAGACTTGGTGATGTTGAACATAAAGATTATAGATGTTCAATGGATATGGAACTAGGCCATTTACGCCCTAAACATATAACTAAAGGATTATTTTTAGAAGAGAGTGTTTCTATAGATGCAGAAAGAACTCTTGCTGGATACCAAAAAACTGGTGATCTCATAACTCTTCCTTATACAGAAGAAACTTTTATAGAACAACCTTATGCTTCTAGAACTGAAAAAGTTACACCATATTTGTCTCATCAGTGGGTTGGTAAAATTACATTAACTCCAGATAGTGATGAATGGTTTGAAACAGAAGTAGCTCCAGAACTTATTGTTAATGTTGAGGGTAATTTTGATGCAGTTTTAACTTCAGCTCAAAATCAAATAGGAACTATATGGAACTCTTGGCAGACACAGTGGTCAGGTGTTGTTGCTCAATCATCTGTTGCTATAAACAATAATAGAGTGTTAAGAACAACTACTACCTCCAGAACAGATCAAACTAGAGCTGGAGTACGTACTGATGTCATAGAAAATATTGATAGAGAAACACAAGGGTTTCGTGTAATCAGTAGAGCACTTATTCCTGTATTACGTTCTCGTAGTATAAGTTTTGTAGGAACAGATTTTAGACCAAATACAAGACTCTATGTATTTTTTGATAAGATAAATGTAAATGCTTTCGTTACTCCTTTAAGTACTACCTATTCAACTGATACAACGGTTATATCTGCAAGTCCTTTAATAACAACAGCTGTAGGTAAAGTTGAAGGAACCTTTGTAATACCAGACCCTAAAGTAGCTGGTAATCTTAAATTTTCAACTGGAGAAGTTCAGTTTAGACTGACTTCAAGTTCTAAAAATCTTACTGGAAGTGATGCATCAGCTGATACTAATTCTACAGCTGACTCTTTAACAGATTCTCTTAGTACTGCTGGAAATGCGATATATACTGCTAAAGGTATTCTTGAAACAGAACAAGAAACAATTATTGCAACAAGAAATGCCGTAGTTGTACAAAGAGATTTAAATCAATCAACTTCATTTTCAACATCAAGTAATACATTTAGAGGAATACCACAACCAAGACCAGCGCCGCGGCAACAGCAGCAAGAAGAACAAGGCGACGGCACTGGCGGCGAAGGCAACGACAATGGCGGCGACAATGACCCACTTGCACAAACATTTACTGTAGCAGGAGAAGAGGGTGGTAATGGAAGGTTCGTTACTTCTCTTGACCTTTATTTCTCAAATGTAGATACTACTGGCCCAGTAAGAGTAGAAATTAGAAATGTTATTAATGGTTATCCTGGCCCTAAAATACTACCTTTTGGTCAAGTAATTAAAGACCCAGCTGATGTTAATACTTCAGCCACTGGAGCTACTGCAACAACATTTACATTTCCATCTCCAGTATATTTGATGCCTGGCGTAGAATATTGTATCGCAGTTTTATCATATGCAACTCAATATAAACTTTGGGTCGCACGAATGGGTGAGACAGATGTAGGTGGTTCAAGAACTATATCTGAACAACCTCATGCTGGTGTTTTATTTAAGTCTAGTAACAATACAACATGGGCTCCAACATTTTTAGAAGATTTAAAGTTTAAACTTAAAACTGCAAAATTTACTGCTAATGCTACTGGAACATTAACTCTACAAAATTCAACTCTTCCAACAAGAACTTTAGCTGTAAATTCTATATTGATAGAAGATGGTAGTACGGTTCTAAAAGTTAAACATATAGATCACCATATGTATGCTACTAGTAATAATGTTACTATTAGTGGAGTCAAGTCTGGTGCATCTACAACACTTAATGGTGCAATAACTGCTGCAGCTACAACATTAAATTTAACAAGTGGAACTAACTTTGATAATACTACTGGTAAATATGCAAATAATGCATCAAACGAATGGTTTATCAAAATTGGTGATGAGATAATGAAATATACTGGAATATCTACAAACGCTGTTTCTGGTATTTCTAGAGGAGAAGGTAGTACAACTGCAACTACTCATGCTGATGGTACAACTGTTGAACTTTATATGATACATAGAGTTCCTTTCACAGAGATTAATAAAACTCACACATCACTTGCAAATATAGGTATCGATAGTTATACAATAAGCTTAACATCTACTCCTATTATTGATGGTGTTACGGCACTTGTCAATGGTGCAATTAGTAGCACTACTGCTCTAGTAGTAGATGCTAATAGAGGTACTATAGAAGTAGGAATGAGTGTTTCTGGAACAGGTGTTGATGCTGGAGTAACAGTAGTAACAGTTACAAATCAAAATACTCTTGTATTAAGTGCTACAGAATCATTAAGTGATAATGTTGTTCTAACATTTACTAAGGGTGGTGTTGCTGAAATTGGTGGTAGTGTTATTACTGCAACTGAAAATGCTATCATAGACTATGCACAAACTATTATTGGTGCATTAGAACTACCTGGCACCACAATTTCTCCTAGTATTAGACCTACAACTGCAACAAGTGCTGGTGGTTCTCAAACATCATTTTCTACTTTGACTGCTGCAAATGCAAGAACTATACCATTAAATGACAACTACAAGTT
>Ga0308016_10001504_pt1 | contig 11510 bp, 9 predicted proteins | sample Neamet233_FD_203129 | JGI IMG/M metagenome (GOLD analysis project Ga0308016, IMG submission 203129) | Marine microbial communities from water near the shore, Antarctic Ocean - #233 | ecosystem: Environmental > Aquatic > Marine > Unclassified | place: Southern Ocean | collected 2014-07-28
TTGTCTAAGAATAGCAGATTTACCAGACATATTTGGTCCAGTTATCATCAGAATTTGATTCTTTTCATTATTTAATAAAATATCATTTGGAATGTAAGGGTTTTCAAAGGTTAATTGAGATTCAATTACAGGATGTCTCCCTTCAATAATCTTTAATTCATTTGAATTATTAATTAATGGCATTGAATAGTTGTTTTTTAATGCTTTTTCAGAAAAACTACATAAGCAATCTAATATTGCTATCCAATTCGAATTCTCTTTAATCAAATGAATAAAAGGAAGTATTTTTTGAATTAATTCCTCAAATATTTCATTTTCAAGCTTTAGAATATTTTCTTCTGCGTTCAGAATTTTTGATTCATATTCCTTTAATTCACCTGTAATATATCTCTCTGCATTTACTAAAGTTTGCTTTCTAATCCATTGATCAGGCACTTTGTCTTTGTGAATGTTTCTTACTTCAAGATAATATCCAAATACATTATTAAAATTAATTTTTAAAGATGATATTCCTGTGTTGTCTTTTTCTTTTTCTAATATTTCATCTAAGTAGTCTTTTCCAGATTTAGACAGAGTCCTCAATTTGTCAAGATCACTATTAAATCCATTTTTAATAACATTTCCCTTAGAAATAATTACAGGGGCTTCATCATCTAATATGGAATCAATTAAACTTATTAAAGAATCACAATTATCTAAGGAGTTTTCGATTTTTTTAATAAACTGATTTGGATATAATTTAAGCAGCCCCTTTATTGGCTTAATATTGTTTAATGTATGCTTTAATTGGACTAATTCTCTAGGTGAAATTTTTGAAGTTGCCACCTTTGCCATTATTCTTTCTAAATCACTAAAGGATTTTAATTTAATAACTACTTCACTTAAGCATTCATTAGTTTTTACAAAAAAGTCAACAGTTCCATGTCTAAATTTTAATTCCTTAATATTTAAAATCGGATGAATAATCCATCTTTTAAGCATCCTACCCCCCATAGGAGTTGAAGTGTAGTCTATGACATCTAATAGACTAACTCCATCTCTAGAGTTACTGTTTAAAAGTTCTAAATTAGACATTGTGAAGCGATCCATCCAAACATGATTTTCATCAACTATTAAATGAATATTAGTAATATGTGAAAGTTTTGAATGCTGAGTCTCTTCTAGGTAATGAAGAATTGAGCCGCAAGATAATATGCCTAAGTTATCTTTTTTAATTCCAAACCCCTTCAGGCTAAATACTTTTAATTTATTTTTTATTTTTTCTAATGCATATTCCTTGTTGTATACCCAATCATCTAAATAAAAAACTGAATTATAATTTCCGAAAATTAAATTAAATTCTTTTTTTATTTTTTTTGAAATTAATATTTCTTTAGGATCGAAACTTTGAAGTAAATTTTTAACATAGTCTAACTCTCCTTCCGAAATTAACAACTCTCCAGTTGAAATATCTAAAAAGGAAATACCATACTTATCTTTAATATTAAATATTGAAGCAAGAAAATTATTTGATTTTTTTTCTAAAACACCATCATTTAAAGCCACTCCAGGTGTAACAAGTTCAGTAACTCCTCTTTTAACTATAGATTTAGTTGTTTTAGGATCTTCTAATTGATCACAAATTGCGACTCTTTCTCCAGCTTTCACTAATTTATGCAGGTAAGTGTTTAAGGAGTGGTGAGGAAATCCAGCTAGCTTAGTTTCACTGTTACTTCCAGCTCCTCTTTTGGTTAAAACAATGCCTAAAATTTTAGAGGTTTTAACAGCATCTTCATGAAAAGTTTCATAAAAATCACCTACCCTAAACAACAATAATGCATCAGGGTATTTATTCTTGATTTGATTATACTGTCGCATCAAGGGAGTGACTTTTTTAATTTCTTTTGTCAATTTAAATATGATTAAAAGCTAATTTACTATTATTTAGAAATTTAATCTATTACTTTGTGAAATCTTAATAAAACGTATAGTAATCTTAATGAGAAAATTAAAAAATAGTGAGCTTGGTAGAATTGAAATCGATGAATTTAAAAAAACTTCAAAGACTCCATTAATTATAATTTTAGATGACATTAGAAGTCTGAATAATATTGGTTCGATATTTAGAACATCCGATGCTTTTTTAATAGAAAAAATTTATTTGTGTGGAATTACTGCATGTCCTCCCAACAAAGACATTCATAAAACAGCTTTAGGGTCTACAGAAAGTGTTGATTGGGAATATTCAGAGAATATTGAAGATCTTATTAAAAATCTTCAAAAAGAAAAAATATTCATATGGAGTGTTGAACAGGCTGATGAATCTAAAAAGCTAGGAGATTTAACTATCTCTAGAAATATTAAACACGCTTTGATTTTCGGGAATGAAGTAAAGGGAGTTTCTCAAAGTGTAGTTAATTTATCAAATGACGTTATAGAAGTACCTCAATTTGGAACAAAACATTCTTTAAATGTCTCTATTTGCTCTGGTATTCTAATTTGGGAATTCTTTAAGAGTTTATCTTAATTTTCTTTTTATTCTAAATAGTAATTCTAGATAATCAGCATGGTTTTCAACAAAATCTAAATCTGATATATCAATAAATACTATATTTAAATCTGACCTATTTTTTAAATAATTTATATAAGCATTATTTATTTTATCTAAATAATCTTTACTTATATCTTTCTCATAGTCTCTTCCCCTACTATTGATGTTTGAAAGTAATTTTTCTGTTTTTTGTAAAAGATAAATTACGAGATTAGATTTATATAAGTCTTTAGTCATGAAATAATAAATATCTCTAAACAATTTGAAATCAATTTCAGACAAAGTAACTCCAGCAAAAATCAATGATTTAAATATGTCGTAATCAAAAACTACACCAGGCTTAAACAGATCCATTTGATTTTTAAAATCATTTAACTGTCTGCATCTATCTGTAAGAAAAGTAAGCTCTAGATTTAAAGCATATCTCTTCGGATCTTTATAAAATTTTTCTAAAAATGGGTTTTCTTTAAATTCTTCTAATATTAAATTTTTGTTTAAATCAATTGAAATTTTTTTTGATAAAGTTGTTTTTCCAGCTCCTATGTTTCCTTCAATAACTATATTATCAAATGAATTCATAAGATCCATTACGGGTGTTTTTAAATCTATTTCTAGCTCATGTATTGAATCCAAATCTGTCAAATTATTTTTTAAATCTAATATTGTAGTTTTTAATATTGGGTGAACTTTACTTTTGGCAATGTCTAACAAGGGAATAATAACAAAAGCCCTGTGATGAAGACGAGGATGAGGTATTTGAAGATCTGGTATATTAATTATTTGGTTTTCATAAAATAAAATATCAATATCAATTGTTCTTGATTCATAGGCTGCAACCTTAGTTTTTAATCTTCCCCCATCTTTCTCAATTTTAATTAAGTTTTTTAATAATTCGATTGGAGACAAGTCGGTATTAACCGCTATACAACAATTGTAAAAATCTTCCCCTACAAAGCCTAAAGCAGGTGTTTGATAAGTCTTTGAAATTGAAACAACATCTCCTGTTTTTTTATCAATTAAGCTAATTGCTGATTGTATATGCTTTTTTTTATCTCCTACATTACTTCCAATTGACAACAAGACTCTAAACTTATTCATAAAGCCAAAATAAAGAAAAGAATTTATAATATCTTATCTTTATTGGAGTAGTATAATTCAATTTTTAAGAACTAAAAATGTCAGAATCAAAAAAAAAATTAGCTCATAAAATATACCTATATCTTGCTGCTTTATTTATCACTTCGTTGGTTGTTTCAAATTTGATTTTTCAAAAATTTTTTTATTGGTATCCGTTTGATATTTCTATTGGTGGCATTCGATTGTTTGAGCTGTCTGTAGGAATCTTACCTTATCCTATAACTTTCTTGGTAACAGATTTAATTTCAGAAATTTACGGAAAGAAGAAAGCAACTCAAGTTGTTATAGCTGGTATTTTTGCTTCATTTTTTTCATTACTCATAATACTAATTTCTGACAGTGTACCTGCATTATCTTCATCTCCTGTAGATAATGAGACTTTTTCTAAGGTATTTTCTTTATCTGGATTAGCTGTACTAGCTTCAATGTTAGCATATTTATTTGCTCAATTTATTGATATTAAGATTTATCATTTTTGGAAAAGTTTAACAAAAGGAAAAATGTTGTGGCTTAGAAATAATTTTTCAACTTTTAGCTCTCAAATAATTGATACAGTAACCGTAATATCTTTACTGTGTATATTTCAAGTATTAAACTGGGATAGTTTTTGGGGTTTAGTAATTTCTGGGATTATTTTTAAAATAATTATTGCGTTTTTAGACACTCCATTACTATATCTTTTTGTTTATCTATTTAGGAAAAAATTTGATTTAAAAATTGGTGAAGAAATTAAATTTTAGTCCATATCAATACTCACAACTACCCCTTCGTTAGACCTCACATTAAAAACTGTATCGTCGTCAAAAATTAAATATTGTCCTTTAATTCCAACTAGTTTTCCCGAAAAGCTATCTTGTTTAATAATATTTAAACTTTTAGGTTTTATAGGATGTCTTTTGACTGGATAATTTATTTCAAACTCTTTATATGATTGTTCTTTACACAAATTTAAAATCTCTTCGGGTAATAGTTTTAGTGAATTTATTCTTTCAGTTTCAAGATCAATTTTAGTAATGTCTGTTTTAAGCATTTCTCTCCAGTTGGTTTTATCTGAGTAGTGTTTTTTAAGTTCAACTTCAGTAATTCCTGCTAAATAACGATTTGGTAATTCTGCAATTTGCACTGCCTTAATAGCTCCTTGATCAATCCATCTAAAGGGAACTTGAGTTTTTCTTGTTACACCCACTTTAATTTCACTAGAAAAAGCTAAATAAACAATATGCGGTTTTAATTGTACTGACTTTTCATATTCTAAATTTCTTTCTTCAATATTTAAATGAGCTTTACTTAATTCAGGCTTCATTATCCATTGAGCTGTACTTGGAAGCTCAAAAAAACATTTTTTACAATATCCCTGCCTATAAATTTCTAAGTTAGATTGACAACTTAAACATTCGTATCCTTTAAACTTTAACTTTATTGTTTTATCAATTAATTGATTCATATGAATGAAGTCAGTATTAAAATTTAGAAAATAATCAACTTGGTTATTATTCTCTACCATCATTTTTGTTAAAACACCTTGGAACATATTAAAAAAATAAATTAAATTTATATAAATAAAGATAACACAAAAATGTCTTTTTCTTTTCTTAATACAGTAATGACTTGGGTTCTAAAAAAAAGAATTCACCAAATCGAACTGTTCATGAAATATCCATTAGAAGTTCAAGATGAAGTATTAACTACTTTATTAAAAAGTGCAGTAAATTCTGAATTTGGGAAAAAATATGATTTTAAGTCAATTAAGAATTATGAAGGATTTTCAAAGAAAGTCCCGATTACTAATTATGAAGATTTTTTTAAATTAATCAATAGATCTATTAAAGGAGAACAAAATATTTTTTGGAGCGATCCAATTAAATGGTATGCGCAATCTAGTGGAACTACAAATTCAGTTAGTAAATTCATTCCAGTAAGCAGTGAATGCCTTGAAAACTGTCATTTCAAAGCAGGTAAAGATGTCCTTTGTCTTTATATCAATAATAATGTCAATTCTAATTTATTTTCCGGAAAATCTCTAAGGCTTGGAGGAAGTAAAAAATTATATGAAAATAATAACCATTATTTTGGAGACTTATCAGCAATTCTAATTGATAACTTACCTATTTGGGCTGAAATGATTAGTACACCAAATAATGAGATTTCTCTTATGGAAAAGTGGGATGAGAAAATTGATGCTATTGTAAATAACACTTTAAATGAAAATGTCACAAGTTTAGCTGGTGTCCCCTCATGGATGCTAACACTCTTAAATAACATATTGATAAAAAGTAAAAAAACAAGTGTCAATGAGGTTTGGGAAAATCTAGAAGTATATTTCCATGGTGGTGTAAACTTTAATCCTTATCGAAATGAATTTAAAAAAATATTTTCTAGTGATGTGAAGTTTTATGAAACTTACAATGCATCAGAAGGGTTCTTTGCTATACAAGACAGAAATAATTCAACCGAATTATTGTTAATGCTTGATTATGGGATTTATTACGAGTTTATTGAAAGTAAATATTATGGAAAATTAAATCAAAAAATAATTAACCTTTCACAAGTCAAAAAAAATATAAATTACGTTATGGTTATTTCGACTAATTCTGGACTTTGGAGGTATGTTATTGGCGACACCATAAGGTTTAGTTCGATTTTTCCCTTTAGAATTAAAATTACTGGAAGAATTAAAAATTTTATTAATGCTTTTGGAGAAGAATTAATTATTGAAAATGCGGAAAATGCATTAGAGAAAACACTCATAGATCACAACTCCTCTATAGTGGAATATACTGCAGCACCATTTTTTATGGAAGAATCAGATTCTGGGCATCACGAATGGTTAATTGAATTTAAAAAAATTCCAAAAGATTTAACAAAATTCAATAATGATTTAGATGAAAATATTCAAAAAATAAACTCAGACTACAAATCAAAAAGATTTAAAAACATCACAATGTCAGAATTGGTTATTAAAGTTGCTCGAAAAGGTTTGTTTTATGATTGGCTTAAAAAAAAGAAAAAATTAGGAGGACAAAATAAAGTCCCCAGACTTTGTGATAACAGAGATTTAATCACAGAATTATTAGAACTAAATAACTAGGAAGCTGCTTTTAAAACATTTAAACTTGAGCTTGATAGTTTACTTATAATATAATTTTTGTCAATATGTAATTTTTTTCTTTTTGTACTAGGCATTTCAAACATAGCATCATTTAGAATCACTTCACATATAGACCTTAAGCCTCTAGCACCTAATTTATATTCTAAAGCTTTTTCTACTATGTGATTAAGACCTTCATCAGTAAAGGAAAGTTTAATTCCATCAATTTCGAAAAGCTTTTGATATTGCTTAATTATAGCATTTTTTGGATCTGTTAAAATAGACCTTAAGGCTTTTTTATCTAAATTATTCATATAAGATAATACTGGCAACCTTCCTAGAATTTCAGGTATAAGCCCAAAATCTTTAAGATCTTTTGGAGAAATATATGTAAGTAAATTTTCTAAACTAATTTCTTTTTTAGATGCATTTTTGTATCCAACTACTTGCATGTTTAATCTTTTGGAAATTATTCTTTCAATCCCATCAAATGCACCTCCAGCTATAAATAATATATTTTGAGTATCCAGCTCTATAAATTTTTGATCAGGATGTTTTCTGCCTCCTTTTGGCGGAACATTTACTACTGCTCCTTCCAATAACTTTAATAATGCCTGTTGTACTCCTTCTCCTGAAACATCACGAGTAATAGATGGGTTATCACTTTTCCTAGCTATTTTATCAATTTCATCTATAAAAACTATACCTCTTTCAGCTTTAGCTTGGTCATAATCGGAAGCTTGTAAAAGTCTGGTTAAAATAGTTTCTACATCTTCTCCCACATACCCTGCTTCTGTTAAAACTGTCGCATCAACTATCGCTAATGGTACGTCAAGCATTTTTGCAATAGTTTTAGCAATTAAAGTTTTTCCTGTACCTGTTTGACCAACAATAAGAATATTACTTTTATCAATTTCTATATCATTTTTAGACTCTATTTGATTCAATCTTTTATAATGATTGTAAACAGCAACAGATAAGATTTTTTTAGTGTGGTCTTGACCAATAACATAATCGTCTAGAAAAAGTTTTATTTCTTTTGGTTTAGAAATCTTAAATTCTTCTTTAGATGGTTTACCATCATCTTTCTTAGATTCTTCTAAAATAATACCATAAGCCTGTTCAATACAACTATCACAAATATGGGCTTCTTGACCTGCAACAAGTAAATTGGTTTGGGCTTTACTTAATCCACAGAAAGAACAGATTAAATTTTTATCTGACATATTATTTTCTTTTTAAAACCTCATCAATCATACCATATTTTTTAGCTTCTTGAGCCTTCATCCAGTAATCTCTGTCACTATCACTATGAACTTTATCATATTTTTGACCCGAATGATTGGCAATTATATCATATAATTCCTTTTTTAATTTACCTATTTCTCTAGCAGTTATTTCAATATCTGAAGCTTGACCTTGCGCTCCTCCTAGAGGTTGGTGAATCATTACTCTTGAGTGAGTGAGTCCTGATCTTTTTCCTTTTTGACCAGCACACAATAAGACTGCTGCCATTGAAGCTGCAATACCTGTACATATTGTCGCGACTTCAGGGTTAATAAATTGCATCGTATCATAAATCCCCAATCCTGCATAAACAGAGCCGCCAGGTGAATTAATATATATCTGTATGTCTTTATCTTTATCTGTACTCTCTAAAAAAAGCAATTGCGCTTGAATAATATTAGCTATGGAGTCGTTAATCCCCGTTCCTAAAAAAATTATTCTATCCATCATCAGTCTTGAAAAGACATCCATTTGAGCTACATTAAGTTGTCTTTCTTCTATAATATAAGGAGTCATACTGCTGACTATTTTATCGTAGTAAAGGGAATTAATACCGTGATGTTTTATAGAATATTTTTTAAATTCTTTAGAGTAATCCATAGTTCTAGTTATTATATTATAAAAATAAAGTTAATTAATTTTTAGCATAGGCCATTTCAATGAACTTCTCATATGAAACTTTATTATTTTTAAATTTAAGGTTTGACTTAAATAACTTAATTAATTTTTGACTTAATAATTGATCTGAAATTCTTTTGACCTCTTCTTTGTTAGATAAAACTCTTTCAGAAATAGAATCTAATTCTTTATCGTCAGGATTATTTTGTCCATATTGTTTCATTTGAATTTTAATTAAATCTTTTGAAAAGTTTTTAATTTGCTCAAAATCAATTTTAATTTCATTTTCTTCAAGAATTTTCGCTTCAATTAACTGGTATCTCAAACCTTTTTCAGATTTTACATACTCCTCTTCCGCTTCTTTTTCAGACAATTTATTTTCTCCAGCTGTCATCATCCATTTTTTTAGAAAAGAAACAGGCAAATCAAACTTTGTGTTTTCTATTAAATAATCATTGATATCATTTAAAAGTTTTTGATCAGTTTGATTAACAAAATTAGCTTCAGCATCTGCCTTTAATTTATCTTTAAATTCAGTCACAGATTTAATTGCATCTTTTCCAAATAGTTTATCAAATAATTCTTGATCTAAATCAGCAGGCTGTCTTTCATTAATTTCCTTTAATAAAAATTTAACTTCGTTAATTTCGTCTTTGTTTTTATCATTTAATTTTAAATGAAATGATAAATCAGAATCTTCGTTAAAAAGTTTTTTGGTTTTTAAATCTATACTTTCTCCTATTTTTAAGTTTTTAAAAGCTTCTTTATTTGATTTTTCTTTTATGTTTTTTAATTGAAAAGTTGAAGGATTATTTACCTCTAACTCTTCATTAGTAAAAGTTCCTGTTATCTCTAGCCCATCTTCTATTGTATTTTTAGAAACTAACTTTCCATATTGATTTTGCATGTTTTTGATTTGATCGTCTATCATTTTCGAATCAACATCAACTTCAAAAGATGGAATAGCTTTTTTATTTTTAAAAGAAACTTCAAATTCAGGAGACAACCCAATTTCGAAATTGAATATCAAATTTTCAGAGCTCCAGTCCAAATCTGCTTGTTCCATTGGCATTGGATTTCCTAGTATCGCTATCTTCTCATCTTTTAAGAAATCATTTAAAGTTTTCTGCATAAGTTTATTAATCTCATCTACTTTCACAGAAAGACCGTACTGCTTTTTAATCAAACCTATTGGAGTGTGCCCTTTTCTAAAACCGGGGATGTTAGCTCTTTTCCTGTAATCAGTCAGAACTTTTTCTACATTTGAGTCATAATCTACTTTATCAATAGAAACTGATAAAATTGAATTAAGCTTGTCTATATCTTTTCTTGAAACTTTCATGATTTAATCTAAAAATTAGTGCGTAAAAATAGGTCTTTTTACAAAGGTGACCAACTTTTAGGATTTTAAAAAATTTAAAGTTTCTTCAACAAAATCTTTGAGATTTTCTGCATGTACCCAATGACCAGCATTAGAAATGTTTACCAATTTAGAATTCGGAAAATGTTTATGAATTTTTGAAATGTTTTTGTCATTTATATAATTTGATTTATCTCCTTTAACAAATAGGGTTTCTCCACAATAGGATAAATCGGATGGAAGAGCCTTTTCTATTTCACTTAAATTATTAAAAATAATATCTAAATTAATTTTGAATGCAAGTTCTAAATTATTTTTTCTAAATAAATTTTTTAACAAAAAGGATCTAAATGCTTTATCTGGTATCGACTTAGAAAGAGCATCATCTGCTTCTAGCCTTGAATTTATTTTACTGAAATCTAAGCTTTTTAAAGCTTTTAATATGTTTATATAATCATTTTTATAGTATACAGGAAGTATATCTACAATAATTAATTTTATAATATTTTCTTGGAACAAACTAGAGAACATCATAGCTGCTTTACCACCCATTGAGTGGCCTATTAATGAAAATTTACTAAGATTGTGGTGATCTACATAATGTTTTAAGTCACTTGCTAGAATTTCATAACTAAAGTTTTCATTGTGAAAACTGTCTCCGTGATTTCTTTGATCAATTAAGTGAACATTGAATCCATTTGTCGTCATTTTATTAGAGTAGGATTTCCAATTATCAGACATTCCCAAAAAGCCATGTAAAACAACCAAAACATGACTTCCTTCTCCGTATATTTTACTTTTTAACAGCACTATTTATTTTTTGTAAATATAAATTTATTACATTCTCAATGCCCAAATACAATGATTCACAAATGATAGCATGACCAATAGAAACTTCATCTAAAAAAGGAATTTCAGAAACAAAATGATTAATATTCTTAAGGTTTAAATCATGCCCAGCATTTACTCCCATATTTAATTTATTAGCTAAAATTGAAGCCTCAACGTATTTATTAATACCCTTAAAATTGCCTTTTTCAAAATTAATAGCAAACGACTCAGTATAAAGTTCTATTCTATCGGCTCCACATTCTTTAGCTCCCTCAATAAATTTAAGTTCAGGGTCAATAAAAATTGATGTTCTAATTCCTTTACTTTTAAAATCGGAAATAACTTCTTTTAAAAAATTTTGATTTTTAATGGTATCCCACCCTGAGTTTGAAGTAATGGCATCAACCTTATCAGGAACAAGAGTTACTTGATCAGGCTTAATTTTATTGACTAAGTCTATGAATTTATCAATAGGATTCCCTTCAATATTAAATTCTTTTTTTATTACAGTTGGCAAGCTAATGGCATCATTATAAGTTATGTGCCTTTCATCGGGTCTGGGGTGAATAGTTATTCCATCTGCTCCAAAAGACTCAATATCTTTAGCCATTGAAATTAGATCCGGGTTATTTCCTCCTCGAGCATTTCTTAAAGTTGCA
>Ga0308016_10001506_pt1 | contig 11507 bp, 8 predicted proteins | sample Neamet233_FD_203129 | JGI IMG/M metagenome (GOLD analysis project Ga0308016, IMG submission 203129) | Marine microbial communities from water near the shore, Antarctic Ocean - #233 | ecosystem: Environmental > Aquatic > Marine > Unclassified | place: Southern Ocean | collected 2014-07-28
GGTCTACCAAACCATGACACAAGGTTGGCTGGGACATAATCAATCGGCGAACTTGTTGGGGGGTGATTTTGGCACATTCGATTTGTTCAGCTAAGGCTTAGTATTACTGATATGAGTTTTTGTATTACAAAGACCATTCCCCCATTAAAGGACATTGAAGGAATTGACATGCTCTTAGACGAATCTCGCCAAAAAATTGAATCCCATATGGCAGAATAAAATAAAAGTTAGAGGTAGGGGATTTTTTTATACCATCTTCAATGGTCAACTCAGGGGTGGACTTCGTATTTGCGAGCTAACGATTGGTGCAGTAAATCCAAAATCAGAAAGACTAAGAACCTTAATAATCGTGGATTGCCTGGGCAAGAGAATCACGATGCCGGTTGCCAAGAAAGTACCTAGGTGCACGCGTTACTCCAAAGGAGCGAATTGGAAATAAACTGAGACTCGCTGGCCATTACTGATTAGTGATATTGATTCGGGATCTACCGCGAGGTGTCAATAATAATTGAACAGATAAACTCTTAATTATTGGCCCACTTTTAATCAGCATCATAAAATTCAATACTTCTCCTACCTGTAGCCTCGAACATTATATTCAGTTATTTTCCCCGTGAATTTCAATAAGTTTTGAAATTAGTACTACCTGATATATAACGATTTCTTGGAAAGCACTCCGTTGACTATTGAGATATTTCCCGAGATATCTAACTTAAAGAATTCATTGACCTTTGAAATTTCCATAGTTTAAACACCCTAATCCAGCGTAAAATACCCAACTCTTTAATTCACCAATTTCCCCGAATCGATCACTTGGGAATGCAGGATTGTAATGACCGCTACAGACACGCACCCTCCAATCATCACCCAGAAAATTGCCACCGAATTAAACGTTAAGATCCAACAGGTCAGTGCTGCTATCGCACTGCTCGATGAAGGGTCAACGGTCCCTTTCATCTCCCGATATAGAAAAGAAGCAACGGGAGGGCTTGACGATTTGCAACTGCGCGATTTAGAAATACGTCTTCGCTACTTGCGTGAGATGAATGATCGGGTAGAGACAATAGTGGCAAGCATTAAAGAACAGGAAAAATTAACACCTTTACTTGAGAAACAGATTCGCAACGCCCAGACTAAATCTGAGTTAGAAGACTTGTACCTGCCCTACAAGCCTAAACGTCGCACTAAAGCTACGATCGCTATCGAAGCTGGCTTAGAGCCTCTGGCAAATAAGTTATCTGCCGACCCAACACTCGATCCCGAGATGCAAGCTGCAGAATTTATTTGTAAAGACGTTGAAGATATCAAGGCAGCCCTGGATGGGGCACGCGACATTCTCATGGAACGCTTTAGCGAAGACGCTGCCCTGATGGGCAGGCTACGTAGTCATCTATGGGACAACGGCGAACTCCGTTCCAGTGTTGTTGAGAAGAAGAAGGCGGATGCCGCGAAATTTACAGACTACTTCGATTACAGCGAACGCCTGAAAAAAATTCCCTCTCACCGTGCACTCGCTGTCTTTCGTGGACGTAAAGAAGGCTTCCTCTCAATTGAAATTGGTAGCGCAGGCATTGAAGCCGGCACTAAAGACCCCTGTGAGAGTATGGTTGCTAATCACTTCGGTATTGAGAACAAGGGTCGGCCGGCGGACAAGTGGCTAAGCGAAGTAGTTACCTGGACCTGGCGTATCAAGCTTATCTATCGCCTTGAGACTGACCTACTTGGACACCTACGAGAACAGTCTGACGATGAGGCTATACGTGTGTTCGCAGAAAATATGAAGGCAATCCTTTTGGCATCGCCAGCGGGAAATAAAGTCACCCTCGGCCTGGACCCAGGTCTCCGCACAGGCGTGAAGGTATGTGTAGTCGATCGCACCGGCAAGTTCATAGAAGACACCGCCATATACCCTCATCAACCTCGAAACCTATGGGACGAATCACTTTCCGTGCTAGCGAAGCTGGCGAAGAAACATGATGTCAAACTCATTGCCATAGGCAATGGCACTGCCTCGCGAGAAACCGACAAGCTAGTCGGCGATCTAATCAAGCTACACAAAGAACTCCATCTCGAAAAGGCCATGGTTAGCGAGGCTGGCGCATCGGTGTACTCGGCTTCAGATATAGCCAGAGAAGAGTTTCCCGACTTGGATGTTACCGTACGCGGCGCGATTTCAATTGCACGGCGCTTGCAAGACCCTCTAGCCGAGCTGGTCAAATTGGATCCTAAGTCTATCGGTGTGGGCCAGTATCAACACGATGTGAGTCAGTTCAAACTTGGGCAAAGCCTGAACACGGTAGTGGAGGATTGTGTGAATGCTGTGGGCGTGGATGTAAATATGGCATCTGCAGCATTGCTTAAACAAGTCTCTGGCCTGTCTTCATCTATCGCAACAAATATCGTTGCATATCGCGATCAACACGGTGAGTTCAAAAACAGACGCGACTTAAAAGCAGTGCCGCGCTTCGGCGAAAAAAGTTTCGAGCAAGCGGCTGGCTTCCTACGAATCGTTAATGGCGACAATCCTCTCGACGCTTCAGCCGTTCATCCTGAGTCCTATAACATCGTTAAAAAAATAGGAAAAGCTAGCAAAAAGAACGTGACAGAGATGATGGGCGATAATAGTTTTCTAACTAAACTAAACCCGGCGGACTACATCGACGAAAAATTTGGACTTCCTACGATCACCGACATATTCGCAGAATTGGAAAAGCCCGGTCGCGATCCAAGACCAGAGTTCAAGACTGCTGAATTCAAAGATGGAATCGAGTCGATGAAAGACCTTGGGGCAGGAATGCTACTAGAGGGCATTATCACCAACGTGACTAACTTCGGTGCCTTCGTGGATATCGGCGTACATCAGGACGGGCTGGTCCACATCTCCGCATTGTCGAACCAATTCGTGAAAGACCCTCACGCAGTGGTGAAGACCGGAGATGTGGTGAAGGTAAAAGTCATGGAGGTTGATTTGCAGCGTAAGCGCATCGGTCTAACTATGCGACTCGATGATGAACTACAAGAGAAGAGCACAGAGAAAGAATCTAAAAAAAGTACTGCTAATAAGCCTACCCGGTCTACACGCCCATCACCAGCAGAACGAAAACCTGAGAAGCAAACCGTAGGCAGCTTCGGCGCCCTACTGGAAGACGCTGCTAAAAAAAAGAAATAATCTTAAATAAACAAGGGTAGCTAAGCTCTACCCTTGTTTATCCTTAATGATTATTCCTACTGCTAGTTCACATACTCGCTATAGGCCTGCAGCAACCAATCATTGGTACTGTCATTCGCTGCCGCGTAGCCATCTGCCGGTTCGGTTGCCAGCATCTCATCGGCTGATAAACCCTGAACTTTCGCGCGCACCAGGCGCCCACGAATAACTACTAACATGTCGCGAAATTCCAACAAGTCCGCTCTGTTAGAAAGTGCACCGTGGCCTGGAATGATAATCGTGTCGTCATTAATCAGACCGGAAATATTCCACAGCGCATCGATCATGCCGTCGGTGGTTCCACCGTTATCCCTATCGGTGAACGGTAGGCCATAACGCACATACATGTCACCTGTATGGATGACATTTGATTCGCGGAAAAAGACCTGCGCATCGCCGTCAGTGTGACCGTTACCCGTGTTAACGATATCAACAGCATTGCCATTGAAATAGAAGCGCATGCTGTCCTCAAATGTAATCTTCGGCAGACCCGCAGATTCATACGCTTCTTGCACTCTGCCACTGCCAGAAAGAACCTGAGTGCTCTCCATACGCTTCCGCGCGTTATCCTGTGCCACAATATAAGCGCCGGCTCTACCGAAATTAGTGTTCCCATCCGTATGATCATAGTGGAAGTGAGAATTCATAACGAACGTAATTGGCTTATCACTAAGCTCGGCAATAGCCGCTTCGATCTTCTGTGTCAGTGGCCCGAATTGATCATCTATGATGATTACACCATCATCGCCGATAGATACCCCGATATTGCCACCGCTGCCTTGCAGCATATAAATATTATCCCGCACTGGAACGGTCGTGATCTCTATAGCGCTAAAATCTTGCGCGATAGCGAAGAAAGGTAGAAGAAAGGATGCACATAAAATTAACTTAATTGAGCTAGTTTCCCTATTTTTTTTTATCATTGAAGTAGTCTCTTTTTAGATGAATAAAAATATACGTTAGCGTTTAACTGCTATCGCTTGAATCTCAAACCGCGCATCAAACAATAGACTGCCGGCTCCAATAAACGCGCGAGATGGAAATTCTTGTGTGAAAAACGTGCGGTATACATCATTAAAGATTTGATATAAAGATAGGTCGGAACAAAATATCTGAACATAAGTTAGATCATCCATAGTCATGCCCGCGTCTTCCAGCTGCGCCTTGATACCGTTCAACACATTACGCGCCTCGGCCGCTGGGTCTATAGGCACTGTTCCATCCTCCAAGCCTAAAGTGCCTGAAATATAGAGAGTATTACCTGTGAGCACTGCACCGCTGAAGGGCGACACATCTGCCTGCGATGCGTGATTAGGATTGATATAGGTTCTCTCCTGTGCGGTTGCGCCCAGCGCACTAAAAAGAGTTAAGGCTAATACTGCGAAGAATAGAGTTTTAAACTTGATCATATTGACGCTCCTGTCAGGTAAATTCGCCATATGAGCATGAACGACAATTTGCTATGGTGCAAGCTATAGCAGTTAGACCAGCTGAACTATCTTGTTCTTACATGACTTAAGGGTTAAGTTTATTCGGAGCACAAAGAATCTACTAATGAAAAATAGAGTGGTTGAAAATAGGGAATTAATGGAACGGTAGTTTAGGGACTATTAAAATTATCTGCCTCCTTTACTCATTAATTTTTATCTGCACCGTTCTATCTCTTGATTTCTATGGCTCCAAACCGAGTTGCTCAAGGCGGCGAGCACCGCCCAAAATTCCAGTCATTCCATAGTTCCCTTCGTGACAGGCATATTCATAAATTTCTTCATTAATTCTTGATAAAGCATATTCCCCAGAAAACTGAGCGGTGAACACTGTTGGATCATCTATCGTAAAGCCATAAATCATTTTGTTATTGGAGTCTCTTCTAAAAGTTTCGACGACTGTGAGATTCTCGGTTGGCATCCCATACAATGTCTGCCAATTGTTGAAGTGCTTGGTTTCAACAACCAGTGTATTCCCTTCCCAACGCCCAATTGAACTACCCATCCATTTCTTTTGTTCCATGGCTGCCGGATTGTGATCGTCAGTTATCTTAATAATTCGAGTATCGTGCGCCATTTCAGTGGTAATACTGATATACCCTGGCGATTGATTGAACAGCAGGTGACTATTATAGATACTCGGTCGCATAACTGGACTACCGAAGTTGCCATTCAGCAGGCAGCGCTCACCCAGACCTCGGCCTTCAGGCCCATCACTGTTGCGGCTGCGCCGATTGGTTGGCCTTGCCTTCATTCTCTCGCTAAATCCCTCGACACGTTCAGGCATACGCCCATTTGCCGGATCAGTAATAGCTGAAGTACGAAACTCGCCGTCTATGGTAGGAATAAACTTAGCATCTTCGCGCCAGAACAAATCGTAATTGCCCAGGGATGGCAACGCCTCGCCAACTTCTGGGGGCGAGCGATCAGGGCTCAGGGGCTCATTGGCAGCGTCGAATTTCTGCTGTACTGCACCTTCCAGTAAAAGGGCCTCTTCCTCTGTATAGGCACGCTTCTCACCGAGCTCTACCAACCTTTCAAACGGCATGATCGTGGCGTGTTTCCATACACCGTGAAAGTTCGGCACACCCCATTCAGTCTTGGGGACTGAATACTCCTGCGCTGCGGCAGTTGTGGCACTAATACTGATTAGTAGTAGGGGGAGGAAAAATCTCATTTTAATTCTCCATAACGATTATTCATTTAGGTAAATAAACTGAATTAGTAGACTTAAAGAGAATATACATGAATTCGAGCTGCTTGCCTCGAACAGCCACTTTGCTAGCCTTTAAGGGGGAGGAATTGAATACCCTTGCAACTAAACGGCAACAAATCAGTCCCGTTCCTAGTAGAGGACTGTTATATTATACGCCGCTTCCCGGAAGGTGATAATTAGTATTGTCCGTCTGCGAAAAATGAAACCAATGTGCTAGATAAGCAACGCACTTAATAAGCAACGCATAGAATAAAGAGGCCTACATGTCAGTAAATTCCACCTATCTACAGATGTTCTCCACAGTAACCGACTCCGGAGAGCTGCGCTTAGAGTTGAAAGAACAAGAAACACCCAAGCCTGAGACCGATCAGGTCTTAGTCAGGATTGAAGCGACACCTATTAATCCATCCGATCTAGGAGTCATGTTCGGCTTTACGGACATGAGCGCTGCCACTTCTACAAACACTGCGCTAACAGCCCCAGTCTCCGATCAGGGCATGCGAATTATGAAGGCCCGAGTAGGTCAAGCACTGCCAGTAGGTAACGAAGGCGCCGGTACCGTAGTGGCGACTGGAGATAGCGAGGCTGCAAAGAGCCTAGACGGCAAGATTGTTGCGATAGCAGGTGGCAGCATGTATGGCCAATACCGATGCGTCGATGCTTCAGCCTGCCTACCGTTGTTAGAAGGCCATACCGCAAAAGATGGTGCGTCCAGCTTTGTGAATCCTATGACTGTACTGGGAATGATCGAGACGATGAGAATGGAAGGCCATACTGCGCTGGTTCATACGGCGGCGGCATCTAACCTAGGCCAAATGCTAAACCGTGTCTGCCAAGCTGACGGCGTTGAATTAGTCAACATTGTGCGCAAAGAAGAGCAAGCGATTCTGCTCAAAGACATGGGCGCCAAATATGTAGTTAACAGCAGCGCCGATAGCTTTATGGCCGATCTGACTGATGCCATTCACGCAACAGGTGCGACGCTAGCTTTCGATGCAACTGGCGGCGGCATGCTCGCCTCCAACATTCTTACCTGCATGGAAAGTGCGGCCGCGAGAACTCCCGGCGCCTACAGCATCTACGGCTCTATCAAACATAAACAGGTCTACCTCTACGGCGGGCTCGATACTTCCACTACGACTCTGAATCGAGGCTATGGTATGGCATGGGGTGTCGGTGGTTGGCTGTTACCTAACTTTCTTGCCAAGGCTGGTATGGACGTAGCTGGACGCTTACGTGCTCGAGTAGCGAAGGAATTAACGACTAGCTTTGCGAGCAACTACACTAATGAAGTTTCATTGGCAGAAGCCTTACAAGTCGAAACTATGCAACAGTATTACGCGAAGCATACGGGCGAGAAGTTCCTAGTCTGTCCACAGAAATAATCTTCCTCTTCCCTCTGTAGAAAGAGAGGTAGATTTATTTTTAAAATCAAGATGAAACGAAGGGTCACCGGTTTGAGAAAATTTGATGATCCTTTCTTTTGATAATTGAACACAGGCTTTTGCGCAAATCTTAAATCCGATAAACCACTAGTCATGGACGGTCCATGCTAAATATGGATTCATTATCTACACGAGTGTAGTCGTTGTATCCCAGTCTTCCTAAGGCCAGCATTTTTATCACATCGACCAGCCCCTCCTCGGTAATGAATTCATCATTTATGTGAATTCCGACTACCTCTCCAAATATAACCCGAAACCCATCCGCCTCACTCCAGCCTGGAATATCCACACTTTTTAGATAGCGACATTCCAGATGAGCAGGTGCTTCTTTTATGCGTGGGGCACTAATAATTTTCGAGGGAATGGGAGTCAATCCTGACAAACTTATCTCATCGCTTTCGGGCGGCAATGTCATTGAAGACTTGTTCATTTGCTCCCGCGTATCCCAGGTGGCTAGATTGCAGACAAATTCGCCGGTTTCCTCAATATTCCTTATGGAGTCTTTCATGCCATCTGAGGCCGAACCGACACCGCCGGAAAACATTACAGTGGGCGGCCTGTAACTAACCGCATTAAAAAAGCTGTAAGGCGCGAGATTGTGTACGCCCAACTTGTCACTGGAGCTAATCCAGCCAATGGGACGCGGAATAATCAAGCTATTAAAAGGATTTTTGGGCAGTCCGTGGTTTTTTTTCTTGGGTTCGTAAAACATATTATTGGAATTCTTTAGCGACTGATGAGAGGGAGCCGTACAGGCAGGATGCATCAATATTATTTATTAAAGGGGTTATCGATCGTCCTGCTTTAATCCCATTCCAAACTGTTTGAATTTTGCAACATAAGCTTCAGCACTCCTAATGAGCCCAGCCTGTTGCTCGACAGACAAAGCCTTCACTACCTTAGCAGGAGATCCCATTACCAAAGATCCATCAGGAATTTCTTTTCCCTCAGTAACAAGGCTGTTTGCACCGATTAAACAGTTCTTACCAATCTTTGCACCATTTAGCACAACCGCATTGATGCCTATCAACGAGTTATCGCCTATGGTACATCCGTGCAACATCACCTTATGACCAATGGTGACGTTCTTGCCAACTGTTAATGGGAAATTTATGTCGGTATGTAAAACCGAGCAATCCTGCACATTGGAATTCTCACCGATAGTAATGAGCTCGTTGTCACCGCGAATTACTGCGTTGAACCAGACGCTAGCATTATTCTCCAAGCGAACATTGCCTATTACGTCGGCACTTGGCGCGACAAAATAATTTTCACCTGCAATGTCGACCTTATTCTTTCCTAAACTATACAACATACTTCTGTTCCCTAATTCTTATTAGTACGGCAAATTCCAACTAAATTTGTTCACCTAGTCACTGGAAGTAACGGGGGGGGAACCGGTCCGGAATCGGAACTCGAAACCAAAACTGTATATTCCCGCATATTATTCCTCCACTCCTTCAAGTGGGACCGCGATATACGTAGCAAAGGAATCTTCCCCGGGCATTTTTACTTCTAAATTCAGGTTATCCGGCGCCTGGTTTTACCACGCTCGGGGGCAGTGATTGGCGGCGATATAGAGGTTACCATCAATCTTCTCACGGCGGGCCAAGTGTTCATGACGCCCATTTTCGTCATTAACACTATCGACTTACTTCCCTGCGGCTGACTGACTCCCAGCTGCACTTCGAACCACACTACGGAGGCAACATAGCAAAGGAAAAAACACATACGCCGATCTGCGACCACTTTATGGCCCTATTTTCCCTATTTTTACTTCTCACAAACTGAATTTCTGCATTCCCATTCAAAGCTAATTAGCGCAGAATCATTGTTCGCAAATAAGGCCCTAGGCGGGTGTAGCTCAGTTGGTAGAGCTCTAGCTTCCCAAGCTAGTTGTCGCGAGTTCGAATCTCGTCGCCCGCTCCATTTCCTCTTTTGTTTGAGCTATGGCAAGCGAAACACATACAGGGTGTTGCCGCCACCTCGCTGACGAATTTCAGGCGTATGGCGTCGATAGTTAACACCTTCGCCCGCCGCTATCGCAATATATTGGACTCCATTCACGCTGTAACTCACCGGAAACCCGCCGGCGTTCGAGTTAAGAATTTGTTCCCAGAGAATGTCACCGTTGTCGGCATCGAATGCGCGCAAGGTTCTTGCATCGTCCGTGACGAAAACAAGCCCACCGCCTGTCGTTAAGACTGAACCTCCTATGCCGGCACGTTGTTTGTAGGTCCAGCGTGTCTCGCCGGTTGCTACGTCTATGGAGGTAAATTGCCCGACCTCACCAGTATCTTCGGGTCCGATATCTGCGCTGCTTCTGGCGGATGCATGGTGGAGACCCACAGTAGGTGAAACCGGCCTTAGAGCAAAACTCATGCAGGTGTTGTTAGTTGGTGTATACAGAGAATTAGTTTGCGGGCTGTAGCCTACCGAATTCCAGTTAATGCCGCCCTGGGTGGTTGGGCAGACAAGCTTCTGTTGTCCGATCTCGGTGATGTCTATTTCTGGATTCGTTATCCCCTTACGTCCTTCTACGTCTACGCCAACGATTATGTTTTGATAGTTGGTCTCTGTTGCCCAGAGAAAGTCTCCGGTGGCTGCATCCAGTGTCCACACTATGCCAGGCTTTCCAGGAATACCTGTTATGACTTTTCTACGTTCGCTAGATACTATATTTGGATTCATCCAAGAGACTGCATCGGCATTGGGTGTGACTTCAGTTTCTACGATAAGTCTTTCAAAGGGATGATCCTGATCCCAATTTCCAGCGGGGATATATTGAAAATACCATTCTATCTCTCCTGTCTCTGCATCCAATGCCAATGTGGAGTTGGTGTACAAGACGTCGCCTCCGCGAGTACCACGCTGAATTTCTCCCCAGGGAATCGGCACAGCCACACCGATGAAAATGAGATTGAGCTCAGGATCGAAGCTGGCCGGCATCCAGGCCGAGCCACCGCGGCGTTGCTCGTTAGGCACATCTCCCCAGCTCTCACCATTTGGCTCGCCGATTCTCGGCACCGTATTGGTACGCCATAGTTCTTCACCAGTGTCCGCATCATGGGCAGTAATCCAGCAGCTGGTGTTGATGTAGTAGCAACCGGACATACCGGTAATAACCTTCCCGTTAAATACCTGTGGCCCCCCGGAATAATGCTGCCCGACGGTCCAATCACCAATCTTTCGCTCCCAAGTGACTTCGCCGTTGGTTGCATTCAGGGAAACAATATAGGCGTCCCGAGTAGCTATAATTAGCTGGTCTTTGTAGAGAGTGCCGTTACGATTAGCGCATGACAATGGGGCCACATGATCGACGGTTGCTCTTCTGTATTCCCAAAGTGGCGTGCCATCGGTCGCATCTACGGCCTCTATAAAATCGCAAGCCTGTGGCAGGAACATGATGCCATCGTGGACTAGTGGAGTGGTCTCCTGTTTGCCCGGCTCCATGGTCCAGGACCAGGCCAGACGCAGACTGTCGACATTCTCTTTATTAATCTCATCCAGAGGGCTGTAGGCCCAGTGATTCGGCGTCCCACGCCACATTAGCCAGTCGCTTGCCGGTGGATTAGCAAGCTCTTCCAGCGTGACTGGCGTGTAATTATCCAATAGTGCTTGAGATTGAGCCACGGCACTCGCGTTGATTAACAGCAGAGTTACGGCCGCTAAAGGGAGGGCAGCTTGTAAGTAGCGTTTGGAGAGGCTGAGGACTGGCATGGTGTATTCCTTCTTATTATTAAACACGTCTTGGGACACAATTTTGACCTAATTCGGCTCCAGCAAGCCCAGATTAACAAACTTTTACTAAAAATAGACCCACCTACTTTTAATATCCGCCGACGAAACCGATATGGAATTATATAAGGTAACCATAGCGAGATGTCCTGAACAAGCTAGCCTTCCTAAAAGTACGTGCCACGGCGCTTCTCCAATGACGTTGAGGTTGCTTTCGAATAAGTAGAGCTACCAATAGAAGAATATTTAAAAGTCTTCACTAAATAAAGGCCGACAGTCATAGCTTTTGTACACAAGAACTTTTAATCTTTACGAAAGCCGTTCTCAAAACTATTTAGGAGAAGCATGCAATGCGATCAGTCTATAAATTATCGGAATACGTTGGCCTGCTCTTAATAGGGCTATCATCGGTA
>Ga0308016_10001507_pt1 | contig 11504 bp, 9 predicted proteins | sample Neamet233_FD_203129 | JGI IMG/M metagenome (GOLD analysis project Ga0308016, IMG submission 203129) | Marine microbial communities from water near the shore, Antarctic Ocean - #233 | ecosystem: Environmental > Aquatic > Marine > Unclassified | place: Southern Ocean | collected 2014-07-28
ATTTGATATCCTGCCCCCAAAGGGTCCCTATCTGGATTAAGAAATGTTAAAATTCTTAATTTTTGATACGGTTTCAAAAATGAAATAACAAAAGGTAGTGAAATTAATAAAGCAATAAATGAATATACAAAATATTTAATATTTAATCCTGCTAACCATATAACAATTAAGCCACTAAATGCTATTAAGATCGATGTACCTAAATCTGGTTGGCTGATAACTAATATTATTGGTAATATAAGAATTATTAGAGCAATAAAAACACTTTGAAAAGTATTGACTTCGTTAAGTTGTGTTCGATGATAATATTTTGCAAGACATGCTATTATTGAAATCTTCATTAATTCGGAAGGTTGCAAATTAATAAAATATAGATTTACCCATCGTTGAGAACCTGATGCTTTGACCCCATACAAAGATGCCCAAATCAATAAAAATAAGATAATAATATAATTCACATAAGCAAGATAATGCCAAATTCTTATATTTAAAAAAGATAAAATAATCATCATCGTAAAGAAGATCAAGAATTTTGATATATGGCTTTTGCTATGAAATAACATTTCCCCACCATCGGTTGAATACATAGAGAAAGTACTTATTACACCAAGTAATAAAATACAAAATAACAAAATGAAATCAAAATTTTTTATCCTCTGAAATAAAGATGGTGTTGTATTTAATGAGTTATATTGCATTTATATTTTTATAGATTTCTTATTTCTTTTTTTTTCTCTAAGAGCGTGCCGGTCTATAACTAGCTTAAAAAGTTTTTTTGCAATTGGTGCTGCTGCCGAACTTCCAGAGCCACCGTGTTCAATTATTATACTGAGTGCATATCTTGGATTTTTATATGGTCCAAATGCTACATACAAGGCATGGTCTCTATCATTATACGGGATATCGATTGTTTTTAAATCTAGTTCCCTCTGTTCTTTAGTAATTCTCTTAACCTGCGATGTTCCCGTTTTTCCAGCAAATTGATATTTTGGGTCTTCAATTCTGGATGAATAAGACGTTCCCCTCACTTCGTTTGTTGATGCAAACATAACATTTTGAATTAGTTTTACATTCTCAGGATTTTTATAAAGTGGTTCGTATCTTTTTTCTTTTATAAGATTCAGTAATTGTTGACCAGCTTCTGATAAACCATCTTTTGTTTCTTTCGCAGATTCATAATTTTCTGCAATTAAAAATTTTATCTCCTCTAGTGTATCTTGATCTTTATCAATAATTATCTTTGGATATATCTTATAGCCTCCATTTGCTATTTGAGCTGTCATTAAGCACAATTGTAAAGGTGTAGTTTGTGTATACCCTTGCCCAATTCCCGTAATCAAAGTTTCTCCTATAACCCACCCTTTTCCTAAATTATCTTTTTTCCATTGTGTATTTGGTATTAATCCTTTTTTTTCATTACTATAAATTTCACCTAGTACTTTTTCTCCAAGGCCAAATTTAATAGATGTTTCTTTCAGACGATCAACTCCGAGCTTTCTTGCTATTTCATAAAAATAAGTATCACACGACTGTTTCATTGCACTTTTTAAGTCGACTACACCGTGTCCTTTTTTTTTCCAACAATGATATGTTTGACCATACATTTCAGTTTTTCCAGTACAGTTCACTTTAAAATTTGGAGTAATAACATTGTTTTCTAATGCTGAAAGTGCCACAATTGGTTTTATTGTTGATCCAGGAGAATATAATCCTGATAAAGTTTTATTGAGAAGTGGTTTTAATGGATTATTTCTAATCAATTGCCAATCATCCTGACTTATGCCAAAAAGAAATAAATTTGGATCAAAAGATGGAGATGATTGCATGGCAATTATATCTCCTGTGTAGATGTCCATTATTGTTATTGAGCCTGCTGAACTTCCTAATAACTCATTACAATACTTTTGAATTTCAGTATCAATGGTAAGTCGAATTGTTTTTCCTTTTGTGCCTTCCTCATGATCAATTTGCTTAATTCTTTTACCATAAGCGTTAACTTCATACCTTTGTACGCCATTTACACCAATTAAATCATTTTCAAATGATTTTTCTAGCCCCGTCTTTCCAACTTTTAATCCTGGTACATGGCTTTGCTTAATAACTTCGTTGTTTAATATATCTTTCGCACTGGCTTCACTTACGTACCCAAGAACATGAGTGTAATTACTATCAAATGGGTAGTCACGTGAAACCGATAAAACTGCTTTTGCACCTGTAAGATCATGTAAAAAATAGTTAATTTTTGTAAATTGCTCCCAAGATAGATTCTCAGAAACAATTAAAGTTTCCCAGGATTTTTGTTTTTTTTTTTGCTTTATTATTTTTTCATATTCACCTCTACTGAGGTTTAAAATTTCTTTTAATCTTAACATTAAATATTTAAAGTTTTCAACTTGTTCTGGAACTACATGAAGTTGATAAACTTTTAAATTTCCGGCAATAATATTTCCAAAATAATCTAAAAAATCACCTCTTACAGGGGGTAATCTCCATTCTCTCAATCTATTCTTATCAGAAAGTGTTAAATATTTATTTGTCTCGGTGATTTGTAGTGAAAATAATCGCACAATTATTCCAACAAAGACAACAACTTTAGCTGTTCCAATAATAAACATTCTTCTATTAATTGTTTGAAGTTTCTCTCCACTAAAATTTTTATCTAGCACTACTATTGCCTACCAAAAAATTTTCAAGAAAGTCAAAAATATAAGAAAAAATAAAATAAAGTAAAAAAGTAAATATTACATTTATAATTTCATCAAAATAACTAATTTCAAAGTTAAAAATAAGATTTAAAGTTATAAAAGATAAAGAGTTCAAGCATAAAAGAGTAACAAGAAAAAAGAGCCAGTCTTTGAATAGGCTTGGGAACAAAGTAATATTTCTTAGATAAGCTGCGGCACCACATAATAATAAATAAATTAAACTGCTCATACCCATTGGTAATCCAGTCACAACATCGTTAAACAATCCTGCGAAAAAAATTGCGACAGGACCCAAGCTTTCATTTCTTTTCAAGCTATAATAAAAAATTAAGATGTAAGAAAAATTAAATGAAAAATATTTTAATCCTAAATTGTTGAAATCAAACTCATTCAACACTGAGAAAAAAAGTAAAATAATAGGTAAAAATCTATTTACCTGTACCTTTATATTTCTATTTTTAATACCACTCATTTAATTTATTTTCTTACCTTTGTTTAAAATGCAATTTTTATACTTAGGTGTGCCAACTTTATAAAGTTTGTTATAAAAAGTTTTTTTACACTTTATTCGGTATAAAATTTCAAATTCATTAAATTTAATTTTTTCATTTCTTAATTTTAATTCTTTCAAGTAATCTTTAACGCCATAGAGTTGATTTTCTAATTTAATAGTTTTTCTTTTTAAAATATTGTTTTCTTCCTCAATTTTGGCTCTTATTTCATCAGAAATTTTTTTTTGTTCTAATAATATTCTTAAAGTTTCTTTCTGTTTTGTTAAAACTTCAATTTGATCATTCAGTTGTTCAGCTCCTTCTTTTGATGATTGATCTAAGACAGCTTTTTCTTTTTTAAAACTTACAACTTTTACGTATTTTAATTGAGAAAAATCTATATAAAAATCAATTATCATTTCATTATTAATTGCTGAATTTTTTGAAACCTTTCCTACAGGAATTCCATCTTTGAATATTCCTCCTGCTCCTGATGTCATGATTGTTAGGTCAGTAATATTTTCTTTTAACTCTCTGTCTTTTATATATTGTAAAATTCCATTATTTTCACCATTGCCTGACATTATAGCCTGAGTATTACCTGGTTCTAATGATACTGGAATTTTAGAATTAATATCAGGAAGTAGTAGTACTCTAGACGTTAAATAATTTACCTCCACAACTTTTCCAACAAGGTAAATGTCATCAATTACAATCATTCCCAATCTAATATTATGTCTACTACCTTTGTTGAGTATAACTGATTTTAAAAATGGGCTTTGTTTATCAATCAATACTTTTGCATATATCTCGTTGTCCTTAATGAAATAATCATCTATCAATTTTTTATACTTATTATTTTCAAGTATAAGAATTTGGTTAGTTAAATCTTTTGACCTAAAATTTTCTAGCTCATTTTTATTTTTTAAATTTTGGTTATAAAGTGCGAAGTGATTATTTATGTATAAATAATTTTTTTTTATTAAATTTTCTGGTCCAGAGATTAAAAAAGATGATCTATAAACTGTTTCCTTGATTGCAATTTTTACGTAATCAACAACTTTAAAATTAAAGCTACCTAAAATTAAAAATATTATAGAAAAGAGTATTAAACCTAATAATGAAAATCTTTGTTGTGTTCCTTTTTTTAAAAATGCAGATCTTATTGCTATTACAAAATCATCCCTACTTGTTTCCATCTTTTTTAATACTCAGATAACATAGTAGAAAAAGTTTCCTCATGTTCTAGCGCTTTTCCAGTTCCTATTGCAACACATGCCAAAGGGTCATCTGCGACATGTACCGGCAACCCTGTTTCTTTAGAAAACCTTTTATCAATATTTTTAAGTAAAGCTCCACCACCTGTTAATGTTAACCCCATATCAACTAAGTCAGCAGATAATTCAGGAGGTGTATTTTCTAGAGCATCTTTAATGCCATTCACCATTTCTTTTAAAATATCATTTAAGGCCTCTGCTGTATCTTCTTCAGTTATATTTACTTCCTTAGGTGTGCCCGATCTTAAATCTCTACCTTTTACCGCATAAGTATTATTATTTGATGGAATTGCTGTACCAACTTCTTTTTTTATTTTTTCAGCTGTACTATCACCAATCAAAAGGTTGTATTCTTTTCTCATATAATTAACTAGTGCACCATCCATTGCATCTCCGGCAATTCTTAATGATTTAGAATAAACAAGACCCCCCAATGACATAACAGCAATCTCTGTAGTACCTCCTCCAATATCAACTACCATTGATCCAGTTGCTTCTGAAATTGGTAAACCCGCTCCGATTGCTGCTGCTATTGGTTCTTCAATTAATTGAACACGTCTTGCACCTGCTGCAAGTGCACTGTCTTGAATCGCTTTTCTCTCTACTGGTGTCGATCCAGTTGGTACACAAATTAATATTCTGGGGTTTGCGAAAGTTTTATCCTTATGAACTTTTTTAATAAAATGTTTAATCATTTCTTCTGTCACAATAAAGTCTGCAATTACTCCGTCTCTTAAAGGTCTAATGGCACTAATATTACCAGGAGTTCTTCCAAGCATTGTCTTTGCTTCGTCACCAACAGCTAAAACAGTTTTCTTTCCCATGTTCTCAGCTATAGCAACCACAGATGGTTCATTTAAAACCACACCTTGTCCTTTTAATACAACAAGTGTATTTGCAGTACCTAGGTCAATTGCCATATCTTGACTCCAAACGTTAGTTAAATTTTTAAACCAATTCATTTTATATTCCTTTCACTTTCTGTGTTTCGTGCTCAATTGGAGCAGTTTTTTTTCTTTTAATTATCATTTTATTTAAAGCGCTTAAATAAGCATTAGCTGATGCTACTAAAGTGTCTGTGTCTGCAGCTTGTCCTACTGTAGTTTTCCCTTCTTCTTCAATTCTAACACTCACAGTTGCTTGAGCATCAGTGCCTTCTGTAACGGCATGAACTTGGTACAATTGAAGTTTTACATCATGAGGATATAAAACTTTTACACATTTGAAAATTGCATCCACAGGGCCGTCACCTGTTTCTGTGGTAGTTTTAACTTCACCATAAACATCAAGAGTCATTTCCGCTTTTTGGGGCTCACCTGTTCCTGCAAAAACTTTTAATGACTTTAAATTAATTACATATTTATCTAAAATCATACTGTCATCAACTAAAGCTGCGATATCATCATCATAAACATGTTTCTTTTTATCTGCTAAAATTTTAAACTTACCAAAAGCAGTTTGGATAACATCATCAGTAACATTAGCATAACCAAGGTCATTTAATTTTTCTTTAAATGCATGTCTTCCAGAATGTTTTCCCATTATTAAAGAAGTTTTTTTTACACCAACACTTTCTGGTGTCATAATTTCATATGTTTCTCTATGTTTAAGCATGCCATCTTGATGAATGCCTGCTTCATGTGCAAATGCATTTTTTCCGACAACTGCCTTGTTAAACTGAACTGGAAAAGTTGCATTTGAGACAACTTTTGAAGCTTTACTTAATAATTCAGTTTTAATTCCCGTTGCGTAAGGCATTAAATCATTTCTAGTTCTTATTGCCATTACAATTTCTTCGAGTGCAGCATTTCCTGCTCTTTCACCTATTCCATTAATTGTACACTCAACCTGTCTTGCGCCCGCAGAAACTCCTGCTAAAGAGTTAGCAACAGCTAATCCTAAGTCATTATGACAATGAACAGACAATATGGCTTTATCAATATTTGGAACTTTATTCTTTAATGTTGTAATAATTTTCGTAAACTCCGAAGGAATTGTATAGCCAACAGTATCGGGAATATTTATTGTTTTTGCACCACTATTAATTGCAAGCTCAACTATTTTACACATAAAATCCATATCAGTTCTTGTTCCATCTTCACAAGACCATTCAACGTCATCTGTAAGATTTCTTGCATAACTTACACTTTCTTTTATAGCATCCAAAACTTGTTCTGGAGATTTATTCAATTTAAACTTCATGTGAAGTGGGCTAGTTGAAATGAATGTATGAATTCTAAATCTTGGAGCAGATTTTAATGCTTCATAACATGCATCAATATCTTTTTTACTAGATCTCGCTAATCCACATGGAATTGAATTTTTTAAAATTTTACTTATTGCTGTTACCGCTTCAAAATCTCCTGGAGATGCAATGGGAAATCCAGCTTCAATTATATCAATTCCCATTTCATCAAAAATTCTTGAAATTTGAATTTTTTCTTCAAGACTCATGGATGCACCGGGTGATTGCTCACCATCACGCATCGTAGTATCAAATATAATAATCTTGTCTTTCTCGCTCATAACCAATGATTTAGAAAAACTATAATACAATCTATAATAGAGATTGCAAAATAATTGTTATATTTTAACTATAATTCTAGGTCGATTTGGGTTTTTAGTAAAAATTAACTCTTATCACTATCTATTAATTTTTTCTTACCAATCCAAGGCATCATTGCTCTAAGCTCTGCACCCACTTTTTCAATTGGATGATCCGCAAGATCTTTTCTCATTTTCAAAAAGTTCTTCTGTCCACCTTCACACTCTTTCATCCAATCTTTAGTAAATTTACCTGACTGAATATCCGCTAAGACTTCTTTCATTCTTTTTTTACTTTCACTATCTACAACTTTCTTGCCCGATACATACTCGCCATATTCAGCTGTATTTGAGATAGAATAATTCATATTGGCAATTCCACCTTCATAAATCAAATCTACTATTAATTTTACTTCATGAAGACATTCGAAGTATGCCATCTCAGGTTCATAACCAGCTTCTGTTAAAGTTTCAAAACCATTCTTAATTAATTCAACTAATCCACCACAAAGAACTGATTGCTCACCAAATAAATCGGTTTCGCATTCATCTTTGAAGGTCGTTTCAATGATGCCTGACTTCCCCCCACCAATTGCTGAAGCATATGACAATGCAAGGTCTCTTGCTTTACCAGTTCCATCTTGATGAACAGCAAATAGACACGGAACCCCACCACCTCTTTCAAACTCACTTCTAACTAAATGTCCTGGACCCTTTGGTGCAACCATAAATACATCTAAATCTTTTCTTGCTTCAATAAGCTTGTAATGAATATTTAATCCATGGGCAAAAGCTATGCTTGTTCCAGCTTTAATTCTTTGTTCAATATGGTTTTTATAAATTGATGCTTGTAATTCATCTGGAGTAAGTATCATTGCAACTTCTGCCCATTCAGCAGCATCAGATAAACTCATTACTTTTAAACCTTTTGATTCCGCTTTTGCTTTGCTTGCTGAACCATCTCTAAGGGCAACAACAACTTCTTTAGCTCCACTATCCTTTAAGTTTAATGCGTGTGCGTGCCCTTGGCTTCCATAACCAAAAATTGCTATTTTTTTACTTTTGATTAAATTTACATCTGCGTCTTTTTCATAAAACATTTTCATTTTTTTCTCCTTTATAATTAATTAAAAATTTCTGCGCCTCTTGTCATTGCAACCGCTCCGGTTCTTGAGGCACTAACAAGACCAAATGGTTTTAAATTTTTTGTCACCTTATCTATCTCTTTTCTTAATGCTGTTATTTGAATTACAGCAGATTTATTTGTCTGATCTAATATAACTGGATTGTATTTTTTACAAGCATTTAAAGCTTTCTTAATTTTACTTGGATTTGCAACAATTTTTAATAGGGCCATCTCTATAAATATAACATTTTTATCTTCTCTTTTAAAATTCCCAACTTTATGAACTGGAACTAGCTTTTTTAATTGTAATACAATTTGCTCAATAACCTGAGGTGTTCCAGTCGTTACAATTGTAATTCTAGAAAGGTTATTTTTTTGATCAATTTCTGCTACTGCGAGTGATTCAATATTGTATCCTCTTCCCGAAAATAGTCCGACTACTCTTGATAAAACACTTACTTCATTGTCAACCCAAACAACAATTACTTGGGTGTCAATTTTTCCTAATTTACTAGGTGTGCTATATGCTGATTTAGATTTTGCCATTTTAAACTAACGCTTTTCCTTTACCTGTGATTTTATTTTCTTCTTGGTCTTTAGGGCCTAATAGCATTTGGTTGTGCGGTTTGCCTGATGGGATCATAGGAAAGCAGTTCTCATCTTGATCCACATGACAGTCAAAAATTACAGGCCCATCTGTATTAATCATTTCTTCAATTTTTTCATCTAATTCAGCAGGGTCTTCTGCTCTAATTCCTACACATCCATAAGCTTCAGCTAATTTAACAAAGTCTGGTAATGCTTTTGAATAGCTTTCAGAATAGTTTTTTTCATGAAGGAGTTCTTGCCACTGCCTAACCATGCCCATGTATTGATTATTTAAAATAAATATTTTTACTGGCAAGTTATATTGAACTGCCGTTGACATCTCTTGTATATTCATTAAAATTGATGCTTCACCTGCAATATCAACTACCAATTTCTCTGGGTGAGCAACCTGAACACCTACAGCTGCAGGCAATCCATACCCCATAGTTCCTAGCCCCCCTGATGTCATCCATCTATTAGGTTTATTGAATTTATAATGTTGTGCCGCCCACATTTGATGCTGACCAACTTCTGTTGTTATGTAAGTATCTTGGTTTTTTGTTAATTCATAAAGTCTTTGCACAGCATGCTGTGGTTTAATAATTTTATTACTATTAACAAAATTTAGAGATTGTTTTGCTCTCCATTTTTGAATTTGTTTCCACCAACTTGAAATTTTTTGTTTATTAGATTTTCTTAAATTTAAGTTCTTCTTTTTTAAAGTTCTTGTTGTAGATCTAATGACGTCACTAACATCACCAACAATAGAAAGATTAACTTTTACAATTTTATTTATTGATGATGGGTCAATATCAATATGAACTTTTTTTGATTTTGGAGAAAATTCATCTATCTTACCAGTTATACGATCATCAAATCTTGCACCTATATTAATTAATAAATCACAGTCATGCATTGCATTGTTAGCTTCATAAGTTCCATGCATACCAAGCATTCCTAAGAATTGACTGTCATCTCCAGGGTAAGCACCTAGGCCTTGAAGAGTTGATGTAATTGGAAACCCAGTTATAGAAACTAGTTCTCTTAATAGTTCACTTGCCTTTGGACCTGAATTAATTACCCCACCACCAGTATAGAAAATTGGCCTTAAAGCTTTTTTCATTAAATCAACTAATTGATCAATGTCACTTTGTTTAAACGCGTTAAGAGACTTTTCTTTTAATCTTATTTTTTTTTTAGTTTTAAAATATTTTGCTTTTGCGAACTGAATATCTTTTGGAATATCAACTAATACTGGTCCTGGTCTTCCAGTTGTTGCAACCTCAAATGCTTCATGCATTATTCTTGGAAGATCATTAATATCTTTAACTAACCAGTTATGTTTTGTGCATGGTCTAGTAATCCCTGTTGTATCACATTCTTGAAAAGCATCTGTCCCAATTAAATGTGTTGGCACTTGGCCTGAAATACAAACCAGAGGAACTGAGTCCATATATGCATCAGTTAACGCAGTTACAACATTGGTAGCACCTGGTCCCGATGTAACCAATACAACACCAGGTTTTCCAGTTGATCTTGCATAGCCTTCAGCAGCATGACCAGCACCTTGCTCGTGTCTAACTAAAATATGTTTTATTGATGGATGGTTTTTTAACTCATCATAAATTGGCAGTACTGCTCCACCTGGATAACCAAAAATATGCTCTACATTTTGGTCTTCAAGACACTTAAATACAATTTCAGCTCCTGAAAATAATTTTGGCATTCAAACAATCTATCGGACTTTATGTTAATCGGTCAAGTTTAAGCGCTGATTTTTTTAATTTTTTTATGTAGTCGGTAATCTTAATTGGATTAATTTTTTCCCAAGTTGTCATCCTACTTCTAGCCCATGTAGCTTGTCTTTTGGCGTATTGTCTTGTTTTAATTGATATTAATTCTTGCACTTGGCCTAGATTAATTTTTTTATTCAAGTACTGTGTCAATTCGTCAATCCCTATTACTCTATTTACACTCAAATCTTTTTTAATTTTTAATTTAATAAATCTTTTTACCTCTTTTATTGCTCCATCTTCTATCATTTTGATTGTTCTTAGTGATATTCTTTTAAGTAAATCTTCTCTTTTAAAATCAATATATATTTTTAAAAATTCTTCATCTTTAAATTCAGATTTAGTTTTACTTAGCCACTCATACATGGAAATTTTTGTAAATGATTTAATCTCAAAAGCTCTAATCGTTCTTTGAATATCATTTGAATCAAATTTATCTTTTGTGAGGGGGTCAATCTTTAAAAGTTTTTTGTAAAACTTTTTTTGCCCCTCTTTTTTTTGTGTCAATCTTATTTTATTTCTAAACTTGAGAGGAATTTCTGGAATCTTAACTAAACCATCAGTTAAAGATTGGAAATACAATCCCGTACCTCCAACTATAATAGGAATTTTTTTTCTTTTTTTAATTTCTTTGATCTTTTTAATGGCTGCTTTTAACCATTGACCAGTAGAAAAATTTTTTTTTAAATCAATAACACCATACATATGGTGCTTAATATTTTTTTGCTCTATTTTATTTGGCCTCGCAGTGAGAATTTTTAATTCTTTATAAACCTGCATGCTGTCTGCATTTATTATTTCACCATTAATCTTTTTAGCAATTTTTAAGGCAAAATGTGATTTTCCTGATGCGGTAGGGCCAGAAATTAGAATGATCTTGGACTGTTTGTCCATTATCAATCTAACTTAACACCAATATATCTTCTTTGATTTTGACTATTGTAAATGACAATTAAAATTGTTTTTTGATTAGATTTTAA
>Ga0308016_10001509_pt1 | contig 11502 bp, 10 predicted proteins | sample Neamet233_FD_203129 | JGI IMG/M metagenome (GOLD analysis project Ga0308016, IMG submission 203129) | Marine microbial communities from water near the shore, Antarctic Ocean - #233 | ecosystem: Environmental > Aquatic > Marine > Unclassified | place: Southern Ocean | collected 2014-07-28
AATATCGCGACTTGAAGAGGGGCATGCTGCCCGTCTTGCTGAGCGTGAAGAGCAATTACGTCGCGGCATTCGCACTCGCCTTGAGCAACAATTACGCACTCGACTCAAACAACGTGAGGCCCGTTTGAAGGCCGAATATGAGCGTCGCAGTCTACGTCTTGAAGAAGATATTGCCGAGCAATTGCAAATGGAACTCGAGGGCCGTCTCCGCCAAGAGACCGATGATTTGGAAGAACGAATGCGTGAAGATGTTGAATTAGCCATCGCACGCCGTCGTGATGAACTGCGAGTTGAAATCGAACAGCAATTACAAGCACGTCATGCTGAACGCCTTTCAGAACGTAAATCACGTCTAAGAGAAAAATACGATATCACTTTCTCGAAGGCTGTTGATGATATTTCCCGTTCACTAAAATCTGATGTTGAAGCAGAACTTGATGTTCGAATGGATGAGGAATTCAGCAGTTACCGCAATGCTCGTGAAGCTGAAATCCAAAACCGTCTCGCTCGTTTCCGATATGAACGCGAAGTAGAACTCCGTGAACAACTCGAGGGACAATACGACTCGAAGAAAGTTGACTGGTCTGAACGCTTAGAATTAGAATTCCAATCCCGCGAAGCATCTGCTCGTAAGGCAATCATGTCCGAAGTTGATGCGGGACTACGCAATGAACGACTCACTTTCGAAACAGATCTCGACCTTCTAAAGGAAGAAACTTCGCTTGAACTTGAAGTCGATATGGAAGAGCGCCTCAACGAATTCCGAACACGGAAAGAAGAGGAAGTTGCTACCCAACTTGAACGTCAACTTGACAAGCGTGAAGAAATTATGCGAAACAAAGCACTCATCGATGTGCGCAAGCGTGAAACTCATATTCGGGCAGAAATCGAGGCCCAACTTGGTCTTAAGCGAGCGGAAATACGTACTCGGCTCCAAGGCTTGAGTGAAAAGATGGATTCATTCAAAGAAATGGCTGAAGACCAGATGCGAAGCTCCATCACGACGCAAATCGAAGGTGAAATTAACACTGCAGAATCTGATGTGCAAACTCGAGAAGCAGAATTCCGTGAACTACAATCAACCGACACTCGTGCTGAAAAGCGTCAAATGTGGATGCAATCCATCTCTGGCCAAAATGCACCGGCTGCTGGTGCTGCTTTGAATCCAAGTTCACTTGGTGCACGCCCTGACGCTCTGGGTTTGAGCGGAGGTCGGCAAATGCGCGGTACTCTTGGCGAACAACAACAAGCACCTCAGCCACGAATGGGCCTGAGTGGAATGCGAAGCCCTATGGCAAGTGCCAAACCACTTGCTCCAATAAGCGGCATTCCTCTCGCAAAGCCAGTCAAAGCCCCTCTTGGTGGAGGCTCAGCCCCATCTCTCCTACAACCTGTTCAAAAGCTTGTGCGAGCGCCACTTCAACCGATTAGTTCGCCCGAGCCTGAAACTCAAATCGAACAAGTTGTCGAGCCGATTATCGAGCCGATTGCTTCAATTTCCGAACCAGTATCTGAAACTGAGATCGAGGAAATTATCGATGAAACGTCTGAAGATGGTATGTCTGCAACATTACGCCCTATCACTTCGGTGCTCCAAGCAATTGAAACCACTGCTGCGGTAAAAACTACTACCTTGACGCCTCAGCCAGTTCAACTGATTCCTCAGAAGAAGCGAGGGTCCGCTCCTCAATCAAAGCGTGGTGAGAAACCTGAAATCGTTGAAACAACCGTTCTCAAAAGAGTTCAAAAATTAACTCCGCTAAAACTGACTCATCCAGTTAAAGATTCTGCAGAGGAAGAAGAAACCGATATCGAAGACGAATGAAGTCAAACTCCTTGATGCCATCAAGGGTACGCTTCATATTGATTGAGGTCCTCGGATTGCTATGAAGAGATTCATTGTTCTTCTTATCGCTGCATTAATGTTACCTATTGCTGCAGTAATTCCGATTGCTTCTGCCTCTGGTTCAACTCTTGTTGATGCGGGTTATACTCAACAAATTCAACCGAGTTTTGTGTATTGGAAACAAATGTTCGATGGCTCCATATTAACCGTTACCGATGACGGAAATGTGAGCGTAAACAGTTTTGTAAATGGGCACCTAATACCTCAATGGCAACTTGATTTGGGTGTCAGCACAAATTCAGCACGTTTGGATGCTGCTCAACAGTTAACCGTTGTTTGTCATGAATATGGTGTCTCTATTATTCACATGGGTTTCCAAATTATCAATCGAAATATTTCAACCTCGGATCCGGTGAATGATGCAGATTGGGACGATGAAGGTGACCTTTGGTTGGCATATTATGCAGGACGCCGGCGAGCCGAAGAATACGATTCAGATGGTCCGACTGGTGCTATTTCTCCACAAATCCAAACAGGCTTCAGTGCCTTTGAAATTCTTTCAAATAGCCGAATTGTCATCGGAGCATACGATAAGAAAGTTCACGTTTCGAGTAATGATGGAACGGTTTTGACAACACTATCAGAATCGACGGCCATTGTTAATGTGGTCATGGAAGACCATAATGGAAATCTACTGGTGGGAACTGCAAATGGTAATTTGTATCGATATGATACCGACTCTTGGGCTGTTGAAACGCTTTCATTAAGTCATGGTTCCTCGATAGTTTCGTTAGAGGAGTTTGGTAATTCTACGTATCATATTGGGACTCAAAATGGGAAATTAACTCAAGTTGATGTTGCAGGATTCTCCGAAGGAAACACCTATGACTCATCTGGAAAAGTTTTAGGTTCAAAGCAGGAATTTAGCGGTGAAATTTACATCATTACATCTACTGTGACCACATCAAAAATCCGACTGTATGATGTAGATACGGATGGAGATGGATTTGGCGATAAAATAGATATCTTCCCATCTGAATTCACCCAATGGACTGACGCTGATGGTGACGGTTATGGTGACAACCCCAATGGCTATTTCGGGGATAAGTTCCCTACAGATTCATCTCAATGGGCTGATGCAGATAATGATGGCTATGGGGATAATGTAGAGGGTACGAATGGTGACTTATTCCCAAACAACAGTGAGCAATGGTCGGACTCGGATGGAGATGGCTATGGTGACAATGCAAATGGTCTCGAAGGTGATAAATTCAAAGATGAACCATCCCAATGGTTCGATTCCGACCAGGATGGTTATGGAGATAATCCAAACGGTATCACGCCCGATGAATGTCCGAATACCAATGGATTCTCGAAAGAAGACCGCTTTGGCTGTTTGGATTCCGATCTTGATGGCTACTCAAACCCATCTGCCGACTGGACTGTAGAACAAGGTGCTGATGCATTGCCACAGCAAAACTCCCAATGGAGGGATGGTGATGGTGATGGTTACGGCGACAATATTACCGGCTCATCACATGATGATTGCACTTGGGAAGCTGGTACATCGACCAAGGCTTGGATTGTCAATACATCTTCAGCAATTGGCTATATTGAAGTTCAGTCGTATGGTTGTGAAGATCTAGATGGAGATGGCTGGGTTGATGTGACTGAGTCACAAAACATGGATACCGACCCTAATGAATATTTTGATGGAGACAATGATGGTGTAGGTTCAAACAGTGATTATGATGACAACCGCCCTCTTGTTCAAACAGAAGAAGACCATTGTATGCTAAATTTCGATGATACATCAGTTGTTTGCCAAGGATGGCGTAATACAGAGTACCAATCGTATATCTCTCGCGAGAAGGCTGAAGGGGACTCGGATTTGAGTTTTGGAGCTTGGAATGCCAGTAAAAACGCTGGTTTGCTCGATACAAATCAAGTTGATTCAAATATTGTCAAGCAAGTTGTGATGGTTGGAGGAGGGGCATTCTTTCTTCTTTCAGTTGTGATCATCATCGTAGGAGCGATTATGAAACGCCGAAAGACCACTTCTCTTGTCAAAATCTATGGGGTCCCGTTTATCCCAACAGAAAATAAATCTGCGGAAAACGAAGCATTGGAAGGGACAGCTGGTCTATCAGCTCAAGGTGGAATTGTTTCTGATTCCGCTTGGGATGATGATGTGGCCAATCTTGATTTCACGGTTAATGAAGAGGGTTCATCCGAGGATGAAATAGAATCAAACCCCATTGATGCAGCGAGTTTGTATGATGATGAAGACAGCCTTGAAGCGATTGCTGGAATTGAAACGGCGGCTCCTGCACCGGAGTCAGAAGTCATTGAAGTACCATCAGAAGCACCACCATTACCAGATGGAGGGCTGCCTGAAGGTTGGACTACTGACCAATGGAAATGGTATGGACAAGAATGGCTTGATAAGAATCAATGAAATCGATTTCTAAGCAAATTCAAAAATCGATAGAATCTTGAAACCTTACCGCCACACGATTGGTAAAGACTCTCGAAGTTTCCCAAGTTCTTCTCCGGTATAGACGGGCTTTCCATCTTGCTTTAGAGTATTCATAATAAGCCATAAAACGCCATTCCAAGCACTGGAGCGAGCAAAGATTTCGATATAACCACATGCAGCAGCTTCGAGTAATTTTCCTTCATCTGTATCTTCACTGAACAAGGCGCGTACCAGATTCTTGGTGTCAAATTCATAGCCCTTTGGACGCCATTTCATCATGAGAATCAAACCTTGAAAGGAGCGAGATTAAGTCGGTCAACCAGGTGCTCAATGTCGACATCAGCTACAGCCTTCATTCGATCTCGCAGCGTTTCAATTTCGCCATTCATCATCGAAATTTTATGCGCACGTACCACATCTGTTAGCAGTTCATTGACACTTTTATGTCCACTCATCGTTCGCATTGTGTTGAGTTGCCTTCGTACTTCGTAACTCACACTGACCGAGGTCATCCCTTCACCTGTCATAACTATCCCAGACCTGCTCTGTTCTATAGCATACTTAACCTGTGCGAAGAGTTGATGCTATGAAACATCGATTTCAAGAGATTAAATGCTTATTCAAAGAGAAGAATCAGCGGTTTTTCCGATCAAGCAGCAGCCTTGGGTCTTCATTGACGCCAAATTCCCGGCGCATTTCGATTACGCGTTGATGAAATTCCTTTGACAGTGTCCAGTATTCCAAAGATCCCGCTCCTGCACCAGAGTTGGTCGGCTTGTTGAGCAAGACCGTTGGCGCTCCACTCCATGGCGCTTCAGCCACTTTCACCAAGCGGCGAACAGTAGTTTTGAATAACTTTTTTGGCATCTTTCGATTGACTTCATCGCACACATGGCGACTTAGTTTTGAACGTGCATCGACCATGGTCATAACAATGCCAAAAATCTTCAAGTTTCGATTTATACGTCGCTGAATCATCTTTATCGAATTCATCAGCATGCTGAACCCTTCTAGGGCATAATATTCCGCTTGAACTGGAACCATTACCCAGTTGGCTGCACACATAGCATTTATCGAAAGTAAGCCCAAAGAAGGCGGAGTATCGATGATAATGTAATCGAATTGATCGATGATAGGCAACAAGGCTTCTCGCAATCGAGTTTCCCGACCTATTTTGTGACTGAGTTCGATTTCAGCACCAGAGAGATGGATATCACTTGGTAAGAGCCACAAATGTCCAACAGAGATGTTATCTGGTGCTTGCTTGTTATTGTTGCGTAAACTCCAAGCTTCTCGCATCGAGTGAGTCAGTTCATCCGGACCGATGAGATATTCTTCCATAATAGGTAAATCTTCAGCGGAATCATTGGCAAGTAAATCATATGCAGTTTTCTTGATGTTTTTTTTCTCCACGCCAAATGACGTAGCACAATTTCCTTGAGGGTCAAGGTCGATGAGCAGAACTTTTGCTTTCGGAAGACCTTGGCGAGGTGAGCCTTTGGCCAACGCTGCAGCGAGATTAACAGCAGTGGTAGTTTTAGCACAACCACCTTTCTGATTTGCGACTGCAACAACCATCTTGTAGGGATTCAACTTAACACCTCCTCGGACAATTTTAGGGAGAACCGTCTTTCCCTTTCAATGCAGACCCTCACGAAGTGAACATCATGCAGGTTGAATTACTGGAACAGGCACTTCGGAAAGAATCTTTCGAACGATGTGCATACCAGTAATACCTCGTATCTTTGCTTCAGGCTTCATATTGATACGGTGGGAGATAATTTGCAGTGCAAGGCCCTTGACATCATCAGGAATGACGTAGTTTCGGCCAGCAATAGCAGCCGCAGCACGTCCAGTCTTGAACAAGGATTGGGATGCACGAGGCGAAGCGCCGTTGGTGACACGGTGATCTTCACGAGTGCGTTGAACGATTTCAACGATGTAAGAAAGAATCGCAGGGTCAACATGCACAGTCTCAAGTGCTTTCTGCATTGCAACAACTTTCTTTGGAGAAGTAATTTGTTCGACATCGTGGCCGTCCTTTCCTCGAAGTTTTCGACGAGCGAGAATAGCCTTCTCTTGTGGACGGTCAGGATATCCCATGCTCATCTTCATCAAGAATCGGTCCATTTGTGCCTCAGGTAGAGGATAGGTACCTTCTTGTTCGATTGGGTTTTGAGTCGCCAAAACAACGAACGGAGCAGGGAGTTTATGCGTGATTCCTTCGATGGTTACTTGCTTCTCTTCCATTGCTTCGAGCAATGCAGCTTGCGTCTTCGGCGGTGCACGGTTAATTTCGTCAGCGAGAAGAATATTGGAAAACAATGGACCAGCACGTAGTTTGAATTCTCCAGATTTTTGGTCATACATGTAGGTCCCCATGATATCAGAAGGCAACAAATCGGGTGTGAATTGAACTCGCTTAAACTTACATCCTAATGCACGAGCAAACGTGTTTGCGAGTAATGTTTTGGCCAAACCTGGGAAATCTTCGAGCAACATGTTACCGTTCGATAAGATTCCGACGGTGACCCACCGTAGATTCTGTGGTTTTCCGATAATGACCTTACCTACTTCGTTCATCAAACTGTTCGAAATAGCAGAAACAGTCCCTATAAGGTCCTGTGCGGCGGGGTTTTGACCCAATGCGGGTGTTTCAGTTAAACCAGCTTCCATGTGTGTTGCCTCCGAGGACATTCAAACAACCCAGCCTATCCATATATGAATGTGAGGTGTAGATATGTCATACATTTCAGGCGGGTGAAAAGAATTGGTAGAGCCATCCTAAGGTTTCCATCCGAACCCATAACCAAATTCTTGGAGTATTTCCTGGTGGATTTTCACGATTTCAATGAATGCATCTTTTTCGGATTCACTCAATGAGAAATATTTCATATTCTTTGAATCTTCTTCAGTTACATTTCCATAGAATACATCATCATTCGAGATATTGCTTCTTGAAAATCTAATATTGACTTGGATTGGAACCTTTTGTCCCTCGTGAGCTGTTTTTTCACCCTCGGTTCCGATCGACATAATCTTTCCAAGAGTCTGACCACTACCATCGCTTCGCAGAAGTTCTTGGCCAACTCGAATCTGCCCCTTGAGGACCTGAATCCCAAAAACCGCCGGCTTATCTTTGAACGACATATTGAGATATCGAATTTGTGCTGGCCGGAACAGCGGTCCAGCATTTGAGTTCGCTGCATCTTTACGTATTGTTTCAACGAGTTCATCGATTTGGTCCATAATTTGATAGAGAATTTCCCCTTGAACATAATTGAAATCGACTGATTTTTTCGACTTAGCAGCCTCTTTTAATTCCTTTTCGACTTGGTCATTGCCTTTTACTGCAAGGGCGATAAGAAATTTATGTTCGTCATTCCCAGTCGTAAGAACTTCACGAACATCCCGTTTGTTGACTGGGCCAACTTCAGCATGGCTGATTGGGATCTTACGCTTTTTCAATTCATAAAGCACCGCTTCAAGACCGCCAAATGTTCTTGCCTTCACCACCGCACCTTCCCGCACTTCACGGGCGGTTTGGCAGCCTTGGGAGAACCCATTTCCATCAGCGCTTGGGTTGGTGTGAAGCGTTGAAAATTCTTTGCGAGAAAGAACTTCACTGCAGACACTACACATAATTGACGCTTCGTCTCGAATTCTTTTGTTTTCTTCCTTCATCTCTTTGAAAATCGGCTTCAAATCTTCGTTTGGTTTTGGGAAATAGATTTTGGCGCCAATATGGATTTCTTTCATCCGGGGTATAACTAACTTGAGTCCAGATGCAGCTGAAGCAGATTGGACATTTTCCCATTGCTTTCCCGCATCTCTCATCTCGGCCATACCCATTGGTATTCTAATGGAGCGAATGCGCACACTTGTGGACTCATCGGCATGGATTGAATCAGCAATAGGGCCTTCATTTGTGTTGTAGGCTACGCTATCTCCAACTTTAATCGTCCCTTTTGTAAGGATAATATCAATGGTTTTCCCAACTCCAATTTCTTCCCGTGATTCTAACACATAACCTTCGGCCATATCTTCGCTGTGAATAATCAGGTCATCTCGAGCGAATTTTTCTGCCATTGCGAGAATGACAAAGAGCAAATCTTGCAATCCTTCACCTTGTTTGGCGCTCATAGGGACAAAGAGGCGGTCATTCTTGATGTCGAAGTCTTTGATGCCATCCCAATATTTAGCCAGATTAAATTTCGAATGGGATGCGACCTGTCCGAGTAGTTTGTAATAAAAATCATCAGCCATTTTTTGAACATCTTTGGCTTGTTCATTCCATGATTGCCATGAAGACCTTCCTCGTTTTGAATCCCATTGATGGATGCGGTCAATCTTATTCCCTACGATGATGAAAGGAATATTATTTTGTTCTAAGAGTTGGATACTTTGAATTGTTTGGGGCTTGAAACCTTCAACAATATCGACGATAAGAATCGCGATGTCGGCGACACTTCCACTCCGATTTCGAATGGAGGCAAATGATTCGTGGCCGGGGGTATCGAGAAAAATAATCCCCGGACTTTCGAACTGGGGTTTGTCTTTGAAAGGCATGGTCTGAATCGCTTGTACAAGTAATTCGGAGGGGACATTTGTCACGCCGAGTTCTTGCGTGATTCCACCGGCCTCGCGGTTCATCACATTGGTTTTATTTCCTCCAATCGAGCGGAGCAAATCGAGTAAACTTGTCTTACCGTGATCGACATGACCAGTTACGGCGACGATTGGCTGACGAAGAACTTCTCCGACAACCACTTCTTCATCACTCGCTTCTTCAGACATGTGAATCAACTACTGTATGACTCAGTTATTCATAAACCCATGATGTAATGGTTTGTTCCCAATCCATCAAACCTTCTGGGAACCAGAGTCCAAGTTCAAATTCAGCAGTATCGGCAGCATCTGAGCCATGAATCATGTTGTATCCCATATCCATGCCAAAGTCGCCCCGGATGGTTCCAGGAGTGGCTTCACGCCCGTTTGTCGTTCCGATGAGGGTTCGAGCAACAGTGATGGCGTCTTTGCCAGACCAAGCCATACATACAACCGGTCCAGAGGTGACGAAGTTAATGAGTCCAGGATAAAATGGGCGTTCAGAGTGAACGGCATAGTGTGTTTCAGCAGTTTCTCTGCTTGGCACTACCGATTTAAGACCGACGAGTTTGAGACCTTTACGCTCAAAGCGTCCCAGTATTTCTGCAATAAGTCCACGTTGTACGCCATCAGGCTTGATCATGATATAGGTCGTTTCCATTATGTTCACCGATTCAGCCCACTTGACTCCCCTTTATGAGCCATACGGAATAATCACAACAGCGGTCGCACTGTAATATTAAAAAAAAACAGCCGATAGCTCTCTAAAAAAGTCAAAGGGGTTCAAATGCCGCCCTTGACGAAGTGACGAGTCCACTTGACCTTGCGAGAGTTTCGCTTGAGTATAATCATGTTCTTGCGGGCCTTTGAGTTCTTGAACCACAAAACACTTCCATCACGACGGACAAACATCATTCCTGTTCCAGGCTCAATCTCGTCACCAGAGAAATTACAGATTCTTCGTTCAGGCATATTCATCACCGTGCATTCAACTTACGGGCCTCTCGACCTGTGTCTTTGAGCATCAAAATATCGCCCACTCGAATTGGACCCAAAACGTTTCGAGAAATAATTCTTCCAACGTCTCGTGGATTTGGAGCATCGTTAACACGAACTTTCACTTGAGTTGCTTCACCGGTCATACCGGTTCTGCCGACAATCTCGACTACTTCAGCAGGCCATCCACCAAGTTCTTCACTCATATTTGTCATCTCCAGGTTTCAAATCAAGCTTTGAGGCCGTTAATGGCTTCAATAACTTGTGCAAATACTTCTTGAGCGCCTTTGGTGATTTCCATCACGGCGATCGATGCTGCTTTCACGCCTGCTGGAAGACCAGCAGCTTGTGCAAGATGTTCTTGAGAAGGGACATATCCGAATGGAATTCCTTTCTCAGCACAGATAAGTGGGACGTGAGCGAGAAGTTCAGGTGGGTTGACATCTTCTGCAAGAATAATGAATTGGGCAGTTCCGCGCTCTGCGGTCTTTGTCACTTCATTGCTACCTTTCTTAATGCGGCCATTGGAATTGGCTTGTAGCATGTCGTAAATCTTGTTGGATACTTCTTCAGGGGTTTCAAATTGCACGTGTACAGTCACTGGAATCACTCTGTCCTCTTGTTAAGGGCATTTTCACCGCACAACCTCGCGGATATAAACACGACGGAAAGAATCAACAGCCCACTTTGCTAAAATTAGAGTTATTTATCCGGTTTAAAAAAATCTAAAAGAGAGGCTGCGGACTCACAACTCCCAATCCAGGCGTTCAAACAATTCTTTTACGCCACGAGCAAGTGCAGGGCCGCCGGATATCACATCGCGAGGATTTGACAACGAGCCGGTTGCATGAACTCCATCGACATAACGAATCAATCGTGCTATCGCTCCACCAGTAAAAAGTCCGTGAGAGCACGCAGCGTGAACAGCGATGGCTCCTTGGTTCCGAAGAGCTTCCGCAGCCCGACAAATTGTTCCACCTGTAGCAATCATGTCATCGACTATAGCGACTGTTTTCCCCTCTACATTGAGATCTTTGGCTTTATGGACAATAGTATGTGCATCAATCCTCGTCTTTTCTAAGTAAGAGAATTCACAATTGATTTCTTTAGCTACCTTTGATGCACGTTCGATAGCACCTTTGTCGGGTGAAAGGATGAAGTCGGGTTGTACCGTTTCTTGTAGGTGAAGTGCGAGTTCTGGCATTGCCGAAGTGAAAGCCACAGGGACTGGTAATCCTTGGAGAACTGAGGGGGCATGCAAATCAAAGACGATTATTCCATCGCAGCGAGAAGCGAGAAGATGTCCAATCGCTCGAGCAGAGACGGCCTCTCCAGGTTTGAATCGCTTGTCTTGTCGAGAATAACCAAAGTAGGGGACCGCCAGTAAAACTCCGGGGCCAACATCAGCCATAGTTTGGGGGCCAATCTCACGAAGATTTTCCATGTTACCCTTTCGAACATCATTGATTGCCTCAAGCATGAGCAGTGTTTCGACAATTCCAGCATCGGGGAATGTATTCGATACAAGAACAACCGGCCCTTTTCGTACCGCTTCGATGGTTTCAGTGGGGAT
>Ga0308016_10001512_pt1 | contig 11495 bp, 8 predicted proteins | sample Neamet233_FD_203129 | JGI IMG/M metagenome (GOLD analysis project Ga0308016, IMG submission 203129) | Marine microbial communities from water near the shore, Antarctic Ocean - #233 | ecosystem: Environmental > Aquatic > Marine > Unclassified | place: Southern Ocean | collected 2014-07-28
TCATCGATATGATGCGATAATCGACGCTCAAGGTTTACTAAAAAGTGCCTGGTTAGCAAGCTTCGCCGATGGCCCTAGGTATGGTTTTGACAAGTTCTCCGCTAGAGAGCCATTAGCATCAAATTTTTATGATCACCAAATCAGTGTACCAAAGCAGCTTCATGCTGTTGAGCGAACGAGGATTTTATTTTCAAAGTCACTAGGATATTCATTGAAATCTGGTAATGGAAAATATAATCTTTCCTTTGGATCAGCAAGGACAGGAGCTGTTGTTTTAATTCACGGGACTACTTGGGCATCAAAGCACTGGCCAGAAGAATCCTGGATTAAACTTAGCGGCTTGCTTGCTAAGGCTAATTATAAGGTTTTTTTGCCATGGGGTAATGAGCATGAGAGAAAGCGTGCAGTAAGAATCTCTAAAAGTTCTGGGGCAAAGGTTCTACCTAGAATGACTCTAACAGAAATAGCTTCGTTCTTGACAGAATCACAAGGCTGCGTGTCTGTAGATACGGGGCTAGGACATCTTTCTTCCGCTTTAAATACGCCTACTTTAGGAATTTTTGGGCCGACAGACCCTAGTTTTACAGGACTATATGGCCCTAATCAGAAAAATTTTTTATCAGATTTCCCATGCTTATGTATGACTAAAAAATGTCCATTTTCTTTAAGAACTGATAGATCATGCAGAGGTTTTGAGGGGCTTACGGCTAACAGAGTTTTTGATGAATTTATGAGATTAATAAACAGTACCATTCCTTCTGGGAAGCCTTGCTCCTTACCCACAAAAAAGGAGTCAAACAAGTGAAGTTGGCATTTTGTTTGTATAAATACTTTCCTTTTGGAGGAATGCAGAGAAATTTCCTAAAAATTGCTAAAGAGTGCGCAAACAGAGGCCATGAGGTTATTGTGTATACTATGGTTTGGGAGGGCGAAAGACCAGACTTTTTAGATATCGTGATTGTCCATGTAAGTTCTATCAGCAGCGTAAATAAGTATAAAAATTTTTCTAGGTGGCTTAATAAGCATCTTAAATATGAATCTATAGACTTGATGGTAGGTTTTAACAAAATTCCAGATCTAGATATTTATTATTGTGGCGATCCTTGTTATGAGTATAAGTCAAGGAACCTGCGTCCTTGGTGGTACCGATACACACTTCGCTACAAGCACTTTGCTAGATTTGAAAGGGCTGTTTTTGGACAAGGTGCGGGAGTGCACATCCTTATGTTTTCTCCCATACAAAAAAAATTGTTCCAAGATTTTTATAATACTGAATCATCACAAATACATATGCTTCCGCCAGGAATTAGCCGAGACCGCTGCGCCTCACTTGGTTCACTTGATATTCGTAAGTCTTTTAGAAAAGATTTTGAATTAGCAGATGATACAATTTTGTTATTGCAAATAGGATCAGGGTTCCGCACCAAAGGTCTTGATAGAAGTTTAAACGCTGTTTCAGCCTTACCTCTTGAACTAAGAAGCCGTACAAAGTTTTTTGTTATAGGACAGGATGACCCAAAAGAATTTATATCTATGGCAAAAAAATTAGGTATTTCAAGTCTAGTTACTTTTTTTTCTGGACGTGGAGATATACCAAGATTTTTGCAAGGGTCGGATATCCTATTACACCCATCTTATGCGGAAAATACTGGAGGAGTAATACTTGAAGCGATAGTTGCTGGCCTGCCCTCTATAGTTACAGATGTTTGCGGGTATGCGCACTATGTAAATGAAGCAAAAGCAGGAATATTGTTAGAGACGCCTTATTCACAAGATATCTTCAACAAAAGATTAGAAGAAATGTTGCTCGCAGATAAGCTAAAATGGAAAGAAAGTGGAATTAATTTCGCTAACGATGCAGATATTTATGATATGCCGAAAAAAGCTGTAGATATTATTGACCAAGTAATCGAAAAAACATGGATCAAAAAAAATTGGAAGGACAGAGTTGAATGAAATTATTTTTAGCTGAGCCTTTTGCATCAAAGTGGCACGATTTAGATCCCTTTCAAGAAGTATTTTCGCTTTCTGGTGAAATCTATCGTGATATGGGTGATCGCTGCACTCGGCGTATCGAGTTAGACGGCAAAGCCTATTTCGTAAAAACTCATACAGGGGTAGGATGGATAGAGATTTTTAAAAATCTTTTTTGTCTAAGAAAACCTATTTTAGGAGCTAAAAACGAGTACGAAGCAATTTTAAAATTAAGTGAGCTTGGAGTTAAAACAATGATAGTTAAAGCTTACGGGTCAGATGGGTGGAATCCAGCAAATAAAAAATCGTTTATAATCACAGAAGCTCTTGAGCCTACAAAATCCTTAGACGAATGCTGTAACCCTAAAAACTTGAAGGACTTAGGAATATTTCAGCGACGTAGACTGGTTGAAAAACTTGCAGGTATTACCAGAACAATGCACGAAAATGGAGTAAACCATAGAGATTATTATCTTTGTCATTTCTTGATTGATACTGCTGATGGTAACTTAAAAGATTTTTTTGATAAGCAGGATGTCTCCTTGATTGATTTACATCGTGTGCAAATTCGCAAACAAACACCCAAGCGTTGGAAGCATAAAGACTTATCAGCCCTGCATTATTCGGCCACTCACTCTGGATTTAATCAAAGAGATGCCCTTTGCTTTATTCGAGAGTACAACAGAAGTTCTCTAAGAGAAGCGCTAAATGACGATTTAAATTTTTGGAAATCAGTTAGTCTTGAGGCAAAGAATCTTAATCACAAAGGCATACGCAAGGGATATCACAATTGACTTATCTGGCTAGTTTTAATCAGCGTAAATTTTTAGGCTTCTTTTTTGGAGGTTTAAAGAATGCCTGAATTACTTACCCTTAGTCATTTAAAGCAAATGAAAAATCAGCTGGATAGTTCTTTTGAATTAGAGGTTCCTGGAAGTGAGCGACTCGTATGCGAGGAAATTTTTCGTCATCTTCCTGGCAAACGTATAGCTTTTCGCTCTCAATGGGGTGGAGCTGAGGTCCTTGTAAAACTTTTTTTTAGAAAAAAAGATCTTGAGATTGAGCAAGCTGGATTAACTGCAATGCAAAATTCAGGAGTGCCTTGTCCTAAGAAAATTTGGGGGCTAGTTGATAACGAGGGCGGTTACTTTATTGCTACTGAATTTTTACCGCAAGCTATTACATTGTCAGACTGCTATGAAAAATATTCTAAGCAAAGATTAGCGCCCCTTCTTGCTAATGCTGTTAAATTAATTGGAATATTGCATCGCAATGGGTGGATGCAACGAGATATTCACTTAGGTAATTTTGTCTTCAGCCAAGATAAAATTTATATGATAGATGGTGGTGGCATAAGTAAATTAAAAAATCCAGCAGATAATCTGGCCTTATTTTTTGCACAAATGATCCCTGATTACGATGGTATGGCTAGTTCTGCTATTGATTCTTATGGAACAAATGCATTCGTGATACCTGATTTATTATTAAAGATAAGAAGCATGAGAGAATTGCGAATTAAGCGTTTTATGACTAAAACCATGCGGTCTTGCACCCAGTTTAAAACAATCACAACCAGTGAGTCATTTATTGCTATAAAAAGAAGTTTGTTAACTAAAAAATTAATTAAATTAATAAAAGAACCAGAGGTAGCAATAGGTCAGTCTGAATTTATAAAACGAGGTAACAGTGCTACTGTAGTAAAAGTTGAGGCTAATAACTTTGATTTAACTATTAAGCGCTATAATATAAAGGACTTTCGTCATAGAGTCAGTCGTTGTTGGCGTCCCAGTAGAGCCTGTGTTTCATGGCAAGGAGCTCATCGCTTAGCAATGCTTGGAATTGCAACTCCTATGCCAATAGCAATGCGAGAGAACAGAAATGGTAGATTTCGCAAAGAGGCATATATTGTTACTGAGTTTATAAAAGGAAAAAATCTCCAAGGATGGCTACTCACTTCCAAGGAAGAAAAAGTACCTAATTGGTTAGGCCAGGAAGTTTTTCGTTTCTTTGATACACTCTGGCATGGTCAAGTTAGCCATGGAGATATGAAGGCCTCTAATTTTATTATTTCTGGAAAAATTCTTTTCGTAATTGATCTTGATACATTGCAATGGCATAGTTCTGAGAATGCTATGAATCAAGCTTTTGCTATAGATATAGAAAGATTTATGGAGAACTGGCAAGGCAATACCTGGGTATACTTTCATAAAATTTTGAAGCCTTTCGCTGATAGGCTGAATCTCACTTTAAAAAATAAAAAGGTTTAATTGTGTCTATTACTGTTCTTGGTATCTCTGGTGCACTAAATCATGATGCCTCTGCAGCTCTATATATAAACGAAAAATTAGTTGCTGCTGCAGAAGAGGAGCGCTTTATTCGCGAGAAGCATGCTAAAGGTAAAATGCCGTTCCATGCGGCTAAATTTTGTCTTGAATATGCAAACGTAAGTCCAGACTCAGTTGATGTTGTAGCTGTCCCTTTCGCGCCTATATCTTTTTTTTCTAAGGCGCGCTGGCATTTTGTAAAAAGATACTGGTACGCCCCTGACCGCGCTTTAGATGTTTTACTTAACGGCAATAGGCGCTTCCGCCGCTACCGCCGTCGAGTTTTTAGCTTATTGCGTGATATAGGAATTGATCCGAAGAAAATAAAGTTTGAGCCTGTTGAGCATCACTTAGCCCATGCTTCTAGCGCATACCATTTGAGTGGGTTTAAAGAAAAAACAGCAATTATGGGGGTAGATGGAAAAGGTGAGTATGCCACTACTTTTTTTGGTTACGGAGAAAATGGAAAAATCCATAAGATAAAAGAATTTTATGACCCTGACTCTTTGGGAGGCCTCTATGGTGCAATTACTGAATATCTTGGTTTTGAAATGCTAGACGGTGAATATAAAGTAATGGGAATGGCGCCATATGGAAATCCATTAAAGTACGATTTCTCACGGCTAATTAAATTTGATGGAAAAAATTTCGAAATAAATACCCAGCTTATAAATACCGTTGGATTAAGGCGCTATAAAGAAAACGGAGTAGGTTTTTACTTCAGTCAGAAGCTCATTGATTGGCTTGGCCCAAAAAGAGAGGGGGACATTGCAGATGAGCCCTACATTGATTATGCCGCCACTATACAAGCTTTATTTGAAAAAATAGTCCTCCAATTAATGGAACATTACTTAGGAGATATTATCAGAGAAACAGGAAAATTAGCTTTTGCTGGCGGAGGCGCCCTAAATGTTAAGCTCAACCAGAAAATAATAGCCAAAGAACACGTAAAGGAGTTGTTTGTCCAGCCAGCGTCTGGTGATGCTGGAACTGCAATCGGTGCGGCATCCTTTGCGCTAATGCAGCGAGGCATTCAACCTGAAAAGATGGAGCATGTTTATTTAGGCCCCAAGTACTCTAATCTTGACTGCATTAAAGCCTGTAAAGATCATCCCGAAAATCCTTCTTATAGAGAGATAAATTCAGTGCCCCAAAAGGTAGCAAATATTTTAGCAGCCGGAAATCCTGTTGCTTGGTTTCAGGGGAGAATGGAATTTGGACCAAGAGCTTTAGGGGGTAGATCAATATTAGGTTGCCCAAGCTCCCCAGGTGTCGCTGGGAAAATTAATGAGCAAATTAAATTCAGAGAGCGCTGGCGACCCTTTTGTCCCAGTATGCTAGATAGGGTCGCACCTGAGATGTTTGCAAGCTGCCACCCAGCTCCTTTCATGACATTTACATTTAAAGTCAATGATGAATGGAAATCCCGTGTTCCTGAGGTTGTACATGAAGATGGAACTGCCCGAGCACAGGCTCTAAAAAGAGAATCACATCCTCGTTATTATGAGCTGATGGAAGAGATGGAGAAGCTGACTGGCAACGGTGTGGTTTTAAATACCTCACTAAATAGAAGGGGAGAACCTATGGTTTGTTCTCCAAAAGATGCGCTAGATATGTTCTTTGGCTCGGATCTACAGTTTTTAATTATGGAAGATATTTTGGTAGTTAAAGATAAATCATATCTTGAGTCACTTTCGTAAATGATGACTTTTGAGAATAATGCCTATGTTGTCTGTTTTATATTTCATATTACCGTTGGAGATGATTAAGCAAAAGAAACTGAGTATGCCATGTCACCTGTAAATAAAAACAAGTTGTTGTTCAGTATCGTTATCCCTGCCTATAACTATGCTGATACCCTTGAGAGGGCTATAGAATCTGTATTAAGTCAGTCTGGTGATGACTATCAAATTTTGATTATCGATGATGGATCAACTGATAGTACGGCTCAGATAGCAGACGATTTGATTCGAAAATTTCCAAAAAAAATCAAATATTTCTTGCAGAAAAACCAAGGACCGGCAGTTGCAAGAAATCTTGGTGCAAAAAAATCTTTAGGGGAATACCTTTTCTTTCTTGATGCCGATGACGAAATGGCCCCTGATCTTTTAGAATATTTACGGATAATTTTACCGAATAAAACTAGCGTAGACGTTTTTTTGGGAGATCATATCTCTATGAGTTCTAGTAGAGAAAAATCCTATAGCGTTACAGAAGACTTGCCAAAGACACGTGAGAAGTGTTTTTCAGCATATCTCTCTAAGAGATTAAATTTATCTCATTGCGCTAAAGTTGTTCATCGCAGAGTCTTTGAGAAAATAAGTTACCCCACTGAGCTTAGAAGCTCTGAGGACATTCCTTTTATGGCTAAGTTGCTAGCAATTTGTGAGTGTGAACTTTTAAGTATACCGATGGCTATAGTTTACAAGCATAAAGACAGTCTAAGACATAATGCCGTCTTCGCTAAAGAATCTGGAGAGAGAGTAGCAGACTACATTTTTTCTTACAATATCTTGCCTTTTTGGGCTGCTAAGTATGAGAAGGCCTATCGGGCTAGGAGGTGCCTATCAGTTTTTAGGACGCTATACACTGCAAATCAAAAAAAAGAAGCGCTAATTTTTTATAAAAGAGCATTAGCACTATCCCCACTGGTAGCTTTGCGATTTAGCTATACTAAAAAAGCAATTGGAGCTTGGTTCTGTGACTAAAAATAAAAAATTAAATGTTTTAGTTATTAGTATTGAAGAAAGAAACCCAGAAAACGGCAGACTTTTCGATTACTTGGGTCAAAAATGTAATCTAGATCTATTGAAGTTATCACGAGTCCAAGCTAAAAGTTTTTACAATTATATAAAATTTAAGAACTGTGATAAATACGATAGAGTTTTAATAGATCTTCCATTCAGGTTAATTTATCAGCATGCAAAAAAACTACGTAAAATAAAAAGATTGGTTTTTTATGAAGAAGATAGCTGTCAGAATTATATTAAGGGATCAAAATGGTATGGAAAATTTAGTAAATTTTATCAGTCTATCCCTGGGGCTAGAGTACTAACAACTAGCTCTTTTGTTACTTCGGAATTTGTTAAGAATGGAATTGATGCAATTTATATTGGAAAGTCTTTTGATGAGTCAGTTATAGGTAACCGTGGTTTTAATAGAGAAATAAAATTTGCTTTTGTCGGAAGAGTTAAAAATAAAGTTTATAAGCAAAGACAGTTAATTCTGGATGATATTTCTCAGTTTATTCCTTTAAAGTTTCTAAGAGCACCACCAGGAGCTCAATATGATTTGCTATTAAATAAAATACTATATTTTATTAGTGCAGACTGTGGCCTTGGTGAGTATATGATAAAAAATTTTGAAGCGTTAGCTGCAGGATGCTTATTGTGTGTGTTTAGGCTGCCTACTGAGATATCGCTAATTGGTTTTAAGGATATGAAAAATGTAATTCTCTATTCTTCTTCCAAAGAGCTTGTTGAAAAAATAGAGATTGTTGAAAATAATCCTGAACTAAAAGAAGCGATTGTTAAAAATGGAGTATTGCTTGCAAAAAATTACACTTTCCATGATCATAGTCAAAGATTAGTTTTGGCCTTAGAGGTCAACATTAGTAGCCTCAAAGTAAATTCTTCAGTATTTCAAAAACTATTAAATTTCATCAAGGTTTAGTGAGTATGATGGATAGATTTTTTGCTTCAAATAAGAAAAGTGCTTTCTTATTAATGTGCGGTCTCATAATTTTTCTAATAAGTTATTTTTTTGTTACCACTCCAAAAATACATAATACTATTTTTTACGCTTTGACACTTCTTCCTCTATTATGTGCTGTAGAGAAAAAACACTTAATTTACCTGCATCGATCATGGTTGATAAACGGCCTCGTGCTTTTTTTATTATATAGCTTCAGTACTACCTTTTGGTCAGATTTTTATTCCAAGGAGCTGCTCTTTAGAACCTTTAAGCGTGTTCTATATATTTATGGATTATTCTTAGCATGTTATGTTGTTATCGATGCTTTCCCATCTTTCCCGGCTCGTCTTTTGCAGGCTGGATCATTAAGTCTTTCAATTTTTGCATGTATTTGTATATTCCTATTTTTGATGGAAACTCATCCACATTTTATTCATGATCCAATAAGAATGTGGGGTTTAGGCGCTTTATACCATCCAAGTTTCTTTTCAGGTATTCTTTTGTGCTATGTTGTTGGATTATTTGTACACTTAAAAGAGCATAATTTCGTCTCGCTTGCTCCCATCGTTAAAAGTATATATTTAGTAGGTTTATTTTTTATGATGAGTCTAGTGTTATCTGTTCTTGTATTAGCTGATTCTAGATCAGCTGCTGTTTGTTTAGTAGTTATTGCGGCATTCTATGGGATCTTTGAAAGAAGCTTAATCTGGACTATTGCAGCTGTGCTTTGCATTATTTTTTCTTTCACTATTATCTTGTACATAGACCCCAATATTTTTCTTTCAAGGTCCACCTATCGTTTAGAGATCTGGTCAGTCTTCATTAATAAATGGCAAGAATGCAGCTACTTATTTGGCTGTGGTATGAGCGGCTGGAAAACAACAATTATTCAGGCAGCTGGAGAGGTACACATGCACGCCCATAGTATTTATATTGGCCAACTGCATACAGGTGGGATCATACAGTTGATAGGCTACTTGCTTTTGCTAGCATCTTTTATATATGAGGGTATATCGACTCCAGAATCGAAATCATGGGCGCTCATATTAGTTGGTGGGGCAGTTATGACAATGTTTGATGGTAGTAAGATTCTTACTACCCCCTCTCCTTTGTGGCTTGTTTTACTAATTCCTATGTCGATAATAGCGTCGAATCGTATAGTTAATGCTAATAAATTACTAAACAAAAAACGATATTTCTAGAGGATATTATTTAAATCGCTCTATGGTAGTATGGTGAGAGTTAGCAATCTTTAGAAAGGATATCTCCATGACATTTGTTGTCCCAAAGTTCGATTTGTCACAAGTGCTTGTTGTGGGAGATGTAATGCTTGACAGCTACTGGCACGGAACTTCCACTAGAATTTCCCCTGAAGCACCTGTTCCAGTAGTTGATATAGCTCATTCAGAAGAGAGAATTGGAGGTGCAGGTAACGTTGCGTTGAACTTAGCATCACTAGGAACTTCAGTGACAGTTATTGGTGTCGTGGGTAAAGATAATGACGCAGATACACTTAAGATCAAGCTTGATGCTGCCAATATATGTTACGACTTACAAATTTCAGAATCCAAACCAACAATAAAAAAATTACGGATCATCAGTCAACATCAACAATTAGTTCGACTCGATTTCGAAGATTTTTTTACTGAAAAAGACTCCTTTATTGTTTCTAAAAAGGCTGAATCCTTGCTCTTTGATGCAAGGATTTTAGTGCTTTCTGATTATGGAAAAGGCTCTCTGCAAGATACTGTTCCACTAATTCAGCTGGCTCGTAAAAATAATATTCCTATATTGGTCGACCCCAAAGGTTTTGATTTTGAGCGATATAAAGGTGCTACGCTGCTAACTCCAAATTTTTCTGAATTTGAGGCAGTAGTAGGGCCTTGTTCCAGTGAAAAAATACTAGCTGAAAAGGGTAGAGATTTAATAGTTTCTCTAAACATAGACGCTTTATTGATTACTCGCAGTGAAAAAGGAATGACACTTCTGAGAAAAGATCTACCACCGTTTCATTTGCCTGCGCATGCCCGAGAGGTTTTTGATGTCACGGGCGCTGGAGATACTGTTATTTCAGTTCTAGCAGCCTCGTTGGCGTCTGGAGTAAATATGCTAGATTCAGTAACAATGGCTAATGTTGCTGCTGGAATTGTTGTTGGTAAGCTAGGAACATCTACAGTTAGCCAGCCAGAACTGCATCACGCTATGTATAAAAATCGAGGTGCTGAGTTTGGCGTAACAAATGATGAGCAATTGATGACTGGGATAAACGATGCAAGAGCCCGAGGAGAAAAAATAGTATTTACCAATGGATGCTTTGATATTCTCCATGCCGGCCATGTTGGGTATCTAAAACAAGCTAAAGATAAAGGCCATCGATTAATAGTTGCCATTAATGGTGATGCCTCTGTTTCTAATTTAAAAGGTCCAGGACGTCCAATTAATTCCGTTGATCAGCGAATGGCTGTTTTAGCAGCACTAGAGTCTGTTGATTGGGTTATTTCTTTTGATGACGATACGCCTCGTCGGCTACTAAAAAAAATACAACCAGATATTTTAGTTAAAGGTGGAGACTATAGTCCGAAAGAAGTCGTAGGTTGCGAAATAGTTGAAGCTTATAATGGAGAGGTCCACGTGCTTGGATACTTTGATGATTGTTCAACAACTGGGATTGTGGAAAAAATACAAGCAAAGTAATGTATGCTTATTAAATTCTTAGGTTTAAAATTTTTTCTACTTCTACTATGTTAGTAGCAAGATGTTCAGGATTTATAGTACCTATAATTGCACTGCTAACTCCTTGATGCTCGAAAATCATTTTGAAGCTCTTTCTTATAGATTCAACACCATTTGATAAAGTTGCATAACCACTATTTAAAGCTTTCTTAACAAATACCCCCTTGTTATTTTTAGCGCAGTAATCAATAACTGGAAGATCATCATCATATCCTAAGTTCCATGTCACCATTACACCATCCGATTTTTTGGCCGCTAAAAGTCCCCCCTCCGTTGTTTTGCAGGACATGCCAAAGGCTTGAATTTTTCCTTCATACTTAAGCTCTGCAAGCGCTTCTAGAGTTCCATAATTTTTTATAATATTTTTGTCATTACCATCTGAGTGAACTAGCACTATGTCGATCACATCGGTTTTTAAACGCTTCAAACTTCGCTCAATACTAAAACGAGTATGCTCAGGCGAGAAATCAAATCTTGATTGACCATTTTGAAATTCTTCTCCAACTTTACTGCAAACAACCCAATGGCTACGGGTTTTTTTTAGCAGGCCCCCTAATCGCTCTTCGCTATTACCATAAGAAGGTGCGGTATCTATTAGATTTATCCCAAGATCACTCGCTTTAGAGATTAAATTCATCGCATCCCTATCGTTAGGTATAGAAAAACTTTCAGGATATTTGACTCCCATATTCCGTCCAAGTTTAACGGTCCCAAGTCCAATAGCACTGACTTCAAGACCTGTATCACCAAAAGTTCTTTTATGGATCAAAC
>Ga0308016_10001518_pt1 | contig 11464 bp, 11 predicted proteins | sample Neamet233_FD_203129 | JGI IMG/M metagenome (GOLD analysis project Ga0308016, IMG submission 203129) | Marine microbial communities from water near the shore, Antarctic Ocean - #233 | ecosystem: Environmental > Aquatic > Marine > Unclassified | place: Southern Ocean | collected 2014-07-28
TCCCATCTGCACATCTTATTTTAACCACTGCTTAACCGTTTCTAGCTGTGCATATTGAGTCAGATCAATTTGTAATGGTGTTAGCGATACCCGATTTTGTTGAACTGCATGAAAATCTGTATTTTCACTTGCATCCTGAACTGCACCTGCAGCACCTACCCAGTATACTGTTTCACCACGTGGGTTCTCTGATTTAACTACTGGCTCAGCCTTATGTCTCCGCCCAAGCCGTGTAACTTCCATTCCTTGCAGATCATTATATGGAATATCTGGCACATTTATATTAAGCAGTATTGGCTCATGAAAATTATTTTTTCTAAATCGTTGCACAATATCTACTGTAACAAGTGCCGCAGTAGAGAACTTTTTATCAGAAACATTTGCAAGAGATATAGCAAGGGAAGGTATTCCTAATAGAAAGCCTTCTGTAGCAGCGGCTACCGTTCCCGAGTAAATAGTATCGTCGCCCATATTGGCACCATCGTTTATACCTGATATCACCATATCAGGTAATGTATCCAGCATGCCAGTAACTGCTAGGTGCACGCAGTCTGTTGGGGTGCCGTTTACATAGTAAAAACCATTGTGAGATTTATGCAAACTAAGGGGACGATCTAGTGTAAGGGAATTACTCGCGCCGCTACGGTCGCGTTCTGGTGCAACTACCACTATATCTGCAATAGAAGATAGTTTATCAGCAAGCTTTGCCAAACCTGGCGCTAAATACCCGTCGTCGTTACTGAGCAATATGCGCATTTGCAAAAGGCCAATTTTTTTTTAAATTATTTAGAAAACGAAATAAGCAGTTCAACTAATTCCAAACTTAATTTATATATAACGATTGATTAACAAACCACTTAAATGGTCGGGGCGAGAGGATTCGAACCTCCGACCACTTGCACCCCATGCAAGCACGCTACCAGGCTGCGCTACGCCCCGAAGTTGCGGATTATAGCAACAAGCCCAGATGTTTAGAAATCAATTTTAGCGTCTCTTTTTACAGAGACAGGAACACTATTCATGACCTAAGAAAAGATACAACACTTTCAATCTCGCCTTGCAAAATTGTTAAATCTACTTTAGTAAGGTCCTCGGAGACAGAGGAATGACTTGTTGAGTTAGATGTTGGCTCAAAGTGATCTTTCTGCTCTAGTCGTCCACGCGCACCATTAATGGTAAAGCCTTGTTCGTAGAGCAATTCTCGAATATGACGGATTAATAATACTTCATGGTGCTGATAGTATCGACGGTTACCACGACGTTTAATGGAACTTAATTGTGAGAATTCTTGTTCCCAATAACGTAGCACATGCGGCTTGACACTACATAACTCACCGACTTCACCTATGTTGAAATAACGTTTTTCCGGAATAGGTGGCAAAGCACTACTAGGTAATATGTTTCCCATTCTGAGTTTTTTCCACCATTGCCTTCAGTTTTTGACTGGCGTGAAAAGTTACCACACGTCGTGCTGTTATCTGAACTTCTTCTCCAGTTTTTGGATTACGACCAGGGCGTTGAGGCTTTTCACGTAACTGAAAATTTCCAAATCCTGATAGTTTTACGCCATCACCATTTTGTAATGCGGCACGAACCTCCTCATAAAAGGAGTCGACCATATTTTTGGCTTCGCGCTTGTTTAAACCAACTTTTTCAAATAATAAATCTGCTAACTCAGCCTTTGTTAAGGTCATGCCTTCCCCCCCCTTACTAATTAATTCTTGAACTAATCTTTAGTGCTTATATTTAATTACGGAGTTTTGCCTCAAATTTATTCTCTAGCATCTTAATTAATTTCTTAGTAACTGAATCTGCTTCCTCATCAGTTAAAGTTTTTTTAGTATCTTGCAATAACACACGGAATGCAAGACTTTTTTTACCATTATCAACTCCATCCCCGCGATAAATATCAAACAGGGCAATTTCTACAATTATAGGAGAATTAAGGGCATTCATACTCTGGAGTAGAGAGCTAACACTAATATTATCTGCTACTATCACAGCAATATCACGTCGTACGGATGGGTATTTTGGAATCTTTCCTGATTTTGGTAAAGTCCGCTGAGTTAAGATATCCAGATCAAGTTCAAATAAGATAACAGGCTTTGGTAGAGCTGATTCTTGTTGTAATTTTGGATGAAGCTCTCCTATCCACCCCGCTATTTTTTTTCCTATGAGAATTTGTGATGATTTTCCAGGGTGCAGCGCAGGATGGGCTACTATTTCAAAATTTATGATCTCCGGCCAAAACAATGCCTCAATATCAGATTTTACATCATAAAAGTCTGTATTACGTTCAGGAGAACCCCACTGCTCCGCTACGATGCCCCCATAGCATAACCCGCCTAATTTTTCAGATTGGGCATAGCAGCCTTCTTTCTTTAAGAAACAAGAACCAACTTCAAATATTCGCACTCTGGTTTGTTTGCGATTAAGGTTAAATTTCAGGTTCGAAACGAGCCCCCCAACTAAATTGCTACGCATTGCGTTTAACTGGCTAGAAATAGGGTTCTTTAGCATTACTGGAGAAGAGTTATTTGAATAATTCCTCTCCCATTCCACATCTACAAATGCATAATTAGTTACTTCCTGGTAATCACGTGTCACACAAATTTTTCGTAACTCCATCGGGGTTTTTACTGCTTCAGCATAAGGCAGTATATTTACATTTACATTTGGCAAGCCAGCAGGAATATTATGGTAGCCATAAATGCGTGCGATTTCTTCAATTAAGTCTTCCTCAATAGCCAAATCAAAACGATATGTTGGAGGCGTTACATCAAATGTTGCATTTTTAACTGAAAAATCAAATTGCAATCGTTCTAGTATCTCGGTTATCTTAGATAGCTCAAGCTTGATACCCAATATGCGTTGCACTCTTTCTTCACGCAAGATAATAGATTTACGTTGTGGCAGCTCCCCCTTTGTTTCAGTAATTGGACCGGGATAGCCACCACAGATATCAATTATTAATCCTGTAGCCCTTTCCATGGCGATACGTGTGGCCCCAAAATCTACGCCTCGTTCGAAGCGGTGCGCAGAGTCAGAACTAATTCCAAGCTGAATATGCTTTCCTGCTATTACTTTTGGTATAAAGAATGCGCTTTCAAGAAACAGGTCCGTAGCACCAAGCTCGACCTTACTTTCGTTTCCACCCATAATTCCGGCTAATGCTAAGGGTTTAATTTCATCAGAAATAAGCAACATATCAGGCTGCAGTAATATTTCTTCACCATTTAATAGTTGTAGCTTTTCACCAGAATTAGCATAGCGTACGTGAATAATTCCGGATAATTTATCAGTAATTTTTGCCAAATCAAAGGCATGTAAAGGCTGGCCAATTTCCAACATTACATAATTAGTTACATCTACTACTGCATTGATCGGACGAATTCCGCTTCGCTCTAGACGACGGAGCATCCAAGTTGGGGTCGATGCTCCCAAATCGATGTCTCGGATTACTCTGCCACAATACAACGGGCATGCATCCGGCTCATCTATACAAACTGTCAGGGTGTCACTATTTCTATTTTCAACCAGATTGATTTCAGGCAGGATAAGTTTTTCAGAAGAAATTGCTGCGGCTTCTCGCGCTATACCTAAAATTCCCAAACAGTCGGCGCGGTTAGGAGTTAAGTTTAGTGTAAAGATTTTGTCGTCAAGGTCATAATAATTGCGAAAATCTTCACCGGTCGGAGCGTCCTTAGGAAGCAACAACAAACCTTCAGTCTCTTCAGCTATTCCTAATTCGTTAGCTGAACATAGCATGCCAAATGACTCTACTCCACGTACTTTAGCCCGTTTAATGGCCATATTAGGAAGGCGCGCTCCAATCAACGCACATGGCACTTTGGCTCCAACACTAACGTTGCCAGCTCCACAGACAATTTGCAGGGGCTCTTTATTTATAGATTCATCTACACTTACCTGACAGATATTTAACCGATCAGCATTAGGGTGTTTATTTACTGACAATATTTCAGCTACCACCACCTTATTAAAGTCTGGCGCTGCAGACTCCATAGCTTCAACTTCCAAGCCAGCCATCGTAAGAGAATGTGCTAGTTCGCTGCTGGAAATTGGCGGATTCACTAAAGTACGAAGCCAGCTCTCAGGAAATTTCATAGTGATTTATTATTGCAGGAAATACAATTTATAATTTTAATTAAACTGCTTTAGGAAACGTAAATCATTTTCGAAAAACATTCGTATATCACTTACTCCATACCTAAGCATTGCTAATCGCTCTACACCCATACCAAAAGCAAAGCCATTGTATTTCTCACTATCTATATTGGCATGTTTTAGGACTTCAGGGTGCACCATGCCACAACCTAAGACCTCCAGCCAACCAGTGTGACCACATACTCTGCATCCCTTGTTATTACACATAACACAACTAATATCCATTTCAGCTGAAGGCTCCGTAAATGGGAAAAAAGAAGGACGGAACCTTGTTGATAGTTCATTATGCTCTGAAAATTGTGTAATGAAATCTATTAATATTCCCTTTAAAGCTGAGAAATTTACATTTTCATCTATCCATAGACCTTCTACTTGATGGAACATAGGCGTATGGGTGACATCTGAATCGCAGCGGTATACACGCCCCGGAGCTATCACCCTGATAGGCGGATTTTTATTTTGCATGTAACGGATCTGAACCGGGGATGTATGGGTACGCAGCAGATGCTTATTCTCTTCTTCGGCAATATAGAATGTATCATGCATCGCACGCGCGGGATGATCTTCCGGGATATTGAGTGCAGTAAAGTTATAAAAATCTGTTTCAATCTCAGGGCCAGAAGCCACAGCAAAACCCATTGAACTAAATAAAGTTTCGATTCGTTCTAATGTCTTTGTTATGGGGTGTAAGCCACCCATTCCTGACCCGCGCCCAGGCAAGGTTACATCAAGCGCTTCTCCAGCTAATTGCGCTTCCATTTTTTTAGATAAAATTAACTCGCGACGATAATTTAATCTCGTTTCCAATGCCTCTTTTAGCTTATTAATCTGACCACCCATAATTGGGCGCTCTTCTGGAGAAAGATTTTTTAGTCCTTTTAGTATTTCAGTTAACGCGCCGCTCTTACCAAGATAGCGTGCTTTTGCCTGTTCAAGGTCACTAATATTATCTATGCTATCGAACAGGACCGTTGCTTCATTAAGCAGATTTTCTAGATTGTTCATAAGAACATAAATGTAGGACGGCTACTAACTGTATATAAAAGAAAAGAGGCCGAAGTTTCCCCCTAGCCTCTGATTACTATTTTTCTATGACCAGGCTATGAAGCAAGGCTAGACTTTGCTTGCTCAACTAATTTCACGAAAGCAGGCTTGTCAAAGACAGCAATATCAGCCAATACTTTCCGATCCACTTCGATTGAGGATTTCTTAAGTCCATTCATGAATACGCTATAGGATAAGCCGCATTCACGTGTCGCGGCATTAATACGAGCTATCCACAGGGCACGAAAAACACGCTTTTTATTTCGTCGATCACGGTAAGCGTATTCCCCTGCTTTCATCACCGCTTCTTTTGCGACTCGATAAACATTCTTGCGGCGTCCACGATATCCTTTTGCTTGATCCAATATCTTTTTATGACGGGCATGAGCAGTTACACCACGTTTTACTCTTGGCATGACAGTTCTCCTTAAGCGTAGGGCAACATAGCGTGCACAGCCGCTATGTTACTAAAATGAACTTCAGTAGTTCCTCTCAAATGGCGTTTAAGCTTAGTAGTCTTTTTTGTCAGAATATGACGTTTGAATGCATATGAACGCCTGACACTACCGCCAGGCCTAACTTTAAAACGCTTAGCGGCGCCCCGCTTAGTCTTCATTTTTGGCATAACGTAACTCCTATTTTTTTATATGGTGCTAGGTGTCCCCTTATCGGAGTACTTTCATAACCTAGACATCACTTGTTTTTGTAAATCTTAATTAGCTTAAGATCTCTATACCATTATAAGCTAAATATTAAAGTTTCTCAGAAGCTGCTTTAGCTTCTTCCTTTAATTCTGGTTCTAAATTCTTAGTGTTTTGTTTTGTGTCGCTACTATCTTCAGCTAAATTGGAGCTAACTCCCCTCGGTTCCGCTTTCGGTTCCGCTTTAGCTTCTTCCTTTAATTCTGGTTCTAAATTCTTAGTATTTTGTTTTGTGTCACTACTCTCTTCAGCTAAATTGGAGCTAACTACTTTCGGTTTCGGTTTCGGTTTCGCTTTAGTTTCTTTACTCTTGACAACTATCACCTCTTTCTTTTTAGGTGACAAAACCATTACCATCTGCCTGCCTTCCATTCTAGGCCATTGTTCAACCACTGCGCATTCTACTAAGTCATCTCTTACTCGTTCAAGTAAGCGTATACCAAATTCTTGATGCGCCATTTCACGCCCACGAAAACGGAGAGTTACCTTAGCTTTGTCTCCCTCGGCCAGAAAACTAATTAAGTTACGAAGCTTAATATTATAGTCGCCATCATCGGTATTCGGGCGAAACTTTACTTCTTTGATCTGGACTTGTTTTTGCTTAAGCTTAGCCTCATGTTTTCTCTTGCTTTCTTGATAACGGAATTTACCATAATCCATTAAACGGCATACCGGAGGTTGGGCGGTAGGAGCAATTTCCACTAGGTCTATTTCAGCTTCATCCGCCATAGATGTAGCGACTTCCAGAGTAACAACACCTATCTGTTCTCCTTCCACACCAATTAACCGCACTTCTGGCGCGTTAATTTCTTGATTAATACGTGCCGCTTTTTCCTGAGCTATAGTAGTTCCCCGAATTTATTAAATAAATTAAACTGAGTCTATCTTTGTAGATATCTCTAATTTAAGACGATCAATCAATGCTTGAATAGTCATTTGACCAAGATCAGAGCCAGATCTGGTTCGTATTGAAACCGTTTTTGCTTCTACTTCTTTCGCACCCACAATGATCTGGTAAGGCAGCTTCTGCAAACTGTGCTCCCGTATTTTATAGGGTATTTTTTCATTTCTCAAGTCCGCATGCACTCGGATGCCGTTACGCTTGAGTTCATCTGTTACTTTTTTTGCATAATCTGCTTGTTTTTCAGAGATATTAAGGACAACCGCTTGATAAGGCGAAAGCCACAAGGGCAAGGCTCCAGCATGGTTTTCTATGAGAATACCAATGAACCGTTCTAATGATCCCAAAATTGCCCGATGAAGCATTACTGGAATTTGGCGAGAATTATCTTCAGCAACAAATTCTGCTCCCAATCTTTCTGGCATAGAAAAATCAAGCTGTAGAGTGCCGCATTGCCATAACCTTCCAATGCTATCTTTTAAAGAAAAATCAATTTTTGGACCATAAAAAGCACCCTCGCCTGCTTCTAGTCCCCAGTTAAGCTTTTTGTGATTTAGCGCCAGCTCCAATGCATTTTCTGCTTCATCCCATTGCTTATCTGTACCAACTCTCATTTGTGGGCGTGTTGATAGCTTTACCAGAATTTCTTTGAAACCAAAGTCCGTATAAACTTTCTGCAATAGATCAATGAAACTCACTACTTCATCTTGTATTTGGGCGGTGGTACAGAAAATATGCGCATCATCTTGGGTAAATCCACGTACTCGCATAAGACCATGCAATGCACCTGAAGGTTCGTTACGGTGACACGAGCCAAATTCTGCTAGTCGTAATGGCAAATCACGATAACTCTTTAATCCTTGATTAAATACCTGAACATGACCAGGACAATTCATTGGTTTAATCGCAAAATTACGTTCTTCCGCCTGCGTAGTAAACATATTTTCACGAAAATTCTCCCAATGTCCAGACCGCTCCCATAAAGACTTATCAAGTACTTGGGGTGTCCGAATTTCCTGATAGAAATTTTCTTTAAGTATTTCTCGCATATATTGCTCTACCTGCTGCCAAATGCTCCATCCTTTAGGATGCCAAAACACCATCCCAGGAGCTTCTTCCTCAATATGGAATAAATTCAATTGCTTGCCTAGTTTGCGGTGATCTCTTTTCTCAGCTTCTTCAAGGCGGAGAAGATAGGCGTCCTGGTCTTCTTTTTTAGTCCACGCTGTGCCGTAAATTCTTTGCAGCATCTCATTGTTAGAATCTCCGCGCCAATATGCACCCGCCACCTTCATCAACTTAAAAACCTTAAGCTTAGAAGTTACTGGGACATGTGGACCACGGCAGAGGTCAGTGAAGCTTCCTTGCGAATAAAGTGATACTTCTTCATCGCCTGGTATAGCCTCAATGATTTGAGCTTTATAGTGTTCATTCTGACCTTTAAAAAACTTAATCGCCTCAGACCGTTCCAAAACTTTACGTTCTACTTTTAAGCCACTTTTACTGATTTCAGACATACGTATTTCAATTGCCTGCAGATCATCTAATGTGAAGGGACGTTTGTAAGAAAAGTCATAGTAAAACCCGTTTTCGATTACCGGTCCGATCGTGACTTGAACACCTGGGAATAGTTCTTTTACTGCATGCGCCAGCAAATGCGCGCTAGAATGTCGAATAATTTCTAGTCCCTCTGCATCCCTCTCAGTCACAATAGACAGATCACTATCATCCTTAATGAGGTCCGATGTATCTGCTAACTTGCCATTTATTTTACCTGCTATCGCTGCACGCGCTAGCCCGGAACCAATTGACGTTGCAACTTCCATCACCGTCACAGGCTGATCAAATTTACGCTCCGAACCATCCGGTAGACGAACAACTGGCACAGTTTTTTTCCTTAGAGAAAGAAATAGAGAAATAGAGAAATAGAAAAATAGAGAAAATTATACCAGTGAATGTAATTTAAGATGCAGATCTTGGAAAATTGATCTAATATTAAATTAGAATAAATATCTAGAATAACTACTTATTACTATGAATAGGGTACTAATATTAGTTTTATAGATTTATTTCTTTTCTTAAAATATTAGCAATATACTCAGCCCAGCGCTTAACTTTTTGTTTTGATTCGCCCTCTACCATTACCCGCACAAGTAGCTCGGTCCCGGATGCCCGTAGCAATACACGGCCCTGACTCCCAAGGTCATTCTCAGCCTTTATCTGAGCAGCCTTAACTGATTTAAGTGCAAGAAAATCGAACCTTTCTGTTATTTTTATATTGATAAGTTGTTGCGGGTAAAGCGTAACACCACGTGAAAGTTCTGCCAGCGTTTTGTTAGTGTCTTTCATTGCATACAATACCTGTAATGCAGAAATAATCCCATCACCTGTACTATGTTTGTCAAGGCAGATAATGTGACCTGACCCTTCGCCTCCCAACTCCCATCCTTTCTTTTGTAATAGCTCCAACACATACCTGTCGCCAACTTTAGCGCGGGCAAAAGGAATGCCTAGTTTCTTAAAATAGTTTTCTATAGCAAGATTAGTCATCAAGGTGCCTACTACTCCGCCATTTAGCGAATCTTTATTTTGGCGGTGTTTAGCTATGATGCAAACTAACTGATCGCCATCGTAGAGCCGGCCTTTATTATCGGCCATGATTAAACGATCTCCGTCCCCATCAAGCGCAATACCAAAATCAGCCTTATGCTTTTTAACAGCTTGTTGTATTGTTGCGCTATGCGTGGCACCGCATTCTTTATTAATATTCAGCCCATCAGGCTCGGCCCCAATAAGAACTACATCCGCACCTAATTCATGTAACACATGACCAGCAATATGGTAAGTCGCTCCATGGGCGCAATCAACCACAATACGCATGCCATGCAAATCAAGATGATACGGAAAGGTACTTTTGCAAAATTCTATATAGCGTCCAGGTGCATCATTAACTCGCCGCGCTTTGCCAAGATGGGTAGACGGCATAGATATTAACGGCGCACTTAATCCAGCCTCAATATTTTTTTCAGCCTTATCAGATAATTTGTTGCCCGAGGAAGAAAAGAACTTAATACCGTTATCTTCAAATGAATTATGTGATGCTGAAATGACGATTCCAGCTTGTAATCTCAGCGCACAGGTTAGATAAGCTACGCCCGGGGTAGGCATAGGACCAGTTAACAGCACATCTACTCCGGCAGCAGACAGACCTGCCTGTAGCGCTGACTCTAACATATAGCCTGATATGCGCGTATCTTTCCCAATCAATACTGCAGGACGTTTACCTTTAGTCAGGTAACTGCCATCTGAAACAAGCACTTTACCTGCAGAATAACCTAAGTGCATAAAGAATTCTGGCGTAATAGGATCATCTCCTACCCGACCACGTATACCATCAGTCCCGAAAATTTTTTTGGGCAATATAACATCCATTAATGATTAAACACACGAAGCTCCTCGAACCGCCCTTACTTTATCATTTTTTACGTCTGACTGGTTACGGCGTTGTAAATTTTCAGAGCATCTTTTGTTGCTTTTACATCATGTACCCTTAGAATTTTAGCGCCATTGATTGCAGCTAATAAGGCTGCCGAAACGCTGGAGTAAACCAGGTCATCCTTTTTACTCCCCGTGATCTCCCTTAACATAGATTTACGCGATAATCCTGCCAAAATAGGCATACCCATATCTGTAAATTGATCAAGATGTCGTAGTAATTTAAGATTATGTTTCAGAGCCTTACCAAACCCAAATCCAGGGTCTATTACTATTCTCTCTTGCGCTATTCCTGCAGCTTTCACTGCCTCTATACGTTGCTGTAAAAAATCTTTTATTTCTGTTATCACATCCTTGTATTGAGGATCTGACTGCATATATTTTGGTTTTCCTTGCATATGCATTAGGCATACTGTTACATCCCCATCTGCAACGACCTCAAGTGCTCCAGGTGACTGCAGAGCATTAATGTCATTAATCATAGTTGCGCCAGCTTTTATTGTTGCACGCATCACTTCCGGCTTGGAAGTGTCAACAGAAATTGGGATGCCCTTGTTTTCTAGAGCTTGTACTACAGGGAGGACACGACGCAACTCTTCTTCAACACCAACAGGGGCGCTACCAGGTCGAGTTGACTCACCGCCAATATCCAGAATGTCAGCACCTTCCTCAATCAATCGTACAGCATGAAGTACGGCATCATCGGTAGATGCGTACAGACCACCGTCAGAGAAGGAATCAGGTGTTATATTCACAACTCCCATCACAAGAGGGGTGCTATAAGAAGGAAAATCTAGAATTTTTTGCAATGGGGGAACCAAGATCAGAATCGGGTAGTATAAGATTTCATAATCCTATACTACCCGAATTTTTCTCTTTAATTATTGATGAAGTTCTATAAAGTAGACAACTACTATATCAGGACGGTAAGTTTCACACCCCCCTCATATAACCCTTATGCTTCCGGCGCAGGAGCCTCAGGAGCCGCAGGAGCCTCAGGAGCCTCAGGAGCCTCAGGAGCCGCAGCAGCTTCTGCAGGTGATCCAGGTGGTGTTGGATCATCTTTCGGCGGAACCGGTGAGGATTGTGCTGGTTTTGGTGGGCGCGGGTCACGGCCTTCCATAATATCTCCGATTTG
>Ga0308016_10001530_pt1 | contig 11429 bp, 13 predicted proteins | sample Neamet233_FD_203129 | JGI IMG/M metagenome (GOLD analysis project Ga0308016, IMG submission 203129) | Marine microbial communities from water near the shore, Antarctic Ocean - #233 | ecosystem: Environmental > Aquatic > Marine > Unclassified | place: Southern Ocean | collected 2014-07-28
TATGTTAAAGTGCTCAAGTAAAGATTTTTGAGCCCTAACCATATCTCTTATTGTAATTACTGGAAATTTTAAACCATAAGGTTCTCCATCTGCAGTATTAAGACTTTTAGGCCCAAAAGAACCCATACAGCCACCCAAAACATTTGCACAAATAATAAAATATTTTTCTGTGTCAACAGCTTTTCCCGGACCTACAGCTGTGTTCCACCAACCATCTTTATCAGTAACAGGATTAGTTCCTGCAACAAATTGATCACCCGAGAGAGCATGAAAAATTAGAATTGCATTATTTTTATTATTATTAAGCTTACCATAAGTCTCATAAGCTATAGGAAAATTTTCTATAATCTGACCACAATCTAGCTTAAGTGATGTTTGAACATTTATTTGTTTTATATTTTCAATTTTATAGTTCATATAAAAAAAAACCCAGCTAAACTGGGCAGGACCCTATTTAGCGAATTTATTATGCGCTCGCAATTTGGTTAAATCAGCGCCTTAAACTTGTACTAAATCGGTAGAAAATTGTCAATTTTATAAGAAATTAAAATGAATATAGAAATAATAAAGTTTATTAGATAAGACTTAAATAATTTATGAAATTACCCAAAGCTAAAAAACTTAACGTAGAAAAATATGTTGCTGGATTAAGCTTATTTAAGCAAAAATTTGCTAAAATAAAATTATCGGCAAATGAGTCTGCATTAGGTCCTAGTCCAAAAGCTGTAAAAGAATACATTAAAGTGTCGAAAGACTTCAAAAGATATCCAGACTCAGATGGAACTTTTCTAAGAAAAAATATAGCTAAAAAATTTAAATTAGATCAAAGTAGAATAATTCTAGGCAATGGTTCAGATCAAATCTTTGAACTTATATGTAAAGCTTTTCTTTATAAAAATGACGAAGTTATTGTGCCACAATTTAGTTTTATTATATATAGAATTTACAGTAAAATTAATTTTGCTAAAGTAGTTTTCGCACGTGATAGTAATTTCACATCTTCAGTAGATAATATACTTTCATGCGTAACAAGAAAAACAAAAGTTATTTTTATCGCAAATCCCAATAACCCCACAGGTACTTATATTGATAAAAAAGAAATATTGAGATTAAGAAAAAAATTAAGAAGTGATATTCTTTTAGTCGTAGATGACGCATACTTTGAATATATGAATTTTAAAGATTACGAAAGTGGATTAAAACTATTCTCTAAATTTAAGAATGTTGTTGTAACTAGAACATTTTCAAAAATATATGGCTTAGCAGGATTAAGGATAGGTTGGGGCTACGCATCAAGAAATATAATTGACTCATTGTATAAAATCAAACCCCCTTTCAATGTTAGTCGCCCAGCACTATTTGCTGCCACAGAAGCGATAAAAGATACGAACTGGTTAAATAAAGAAATAGTGCACGTGAAAAAATGGTCTAAAAGATTTTATGATATTTTTAAAGAACTAAATATTAACACAAATAGAACTAGTGTGAATTTTTCATTAATTAATTTTGATAAAGTCAAAAAAACATCAAAACAAGTTTTTTATGCTTTGGCTAAAAAAGGAATTCTATTAAGACAAATGGATGTATACTCTTTAAAAAACTCTTTAAGAGTTACGATTGGAAATAATAAAGAAAATTTAAAACTAATAACTGAATTAAAAAAAATTCTTCATGTTTGATAGCATATCTATAATTGGTTGTGGCTTAATAGGATCTTCAATTTTAAGAGCTATTAAGAGTAAAAATCTAGCAAAAGAAATTAAGATATTTGATCACTCAAAGGAAGTTAATGCATATTTAAAAAAAGAAAATATATGTACGATTGTGTCAAATGATATTCGTCAATGTGTAGCTCAATCTGATTTGGTAATTATTGCAACGCCACTTAGTAGTTATAAAGAAATCATTCTATCTATAAAAAGTAGTTTAAAGAGAAATGTAATCTTAACAGACACAGGGTCTGTCAAAAAAGAAGTCATGAAGATAATTCATAATATTAATTTAACAGACGTTAACTGGATACCTTCACACCCAATTGCTGGAACAGAACAAAGTGGGCCGAGAGCAGGTAAAGCTGAAATGTTTGAAAATCGTTGGTGCATAATTTCTCCGCCTAAAAACTGTGCAGAACAACCGATAAGAAGTTTAAAAACTTTTTGGGAAATAATTGGTTGTAAGGTTAAAATTATGACGCCAGAGGAGCACGATAAAATTTTATCTTTGACTAGCCATCTACCTCATATGATTGCTTATAATATCGTTAGAACAGTAATGGGCGTAGAAGATAAATTAAAACAAGAAGTGATTCAGTATAGTGCAGGTGGTTTAAGAGATTTCACGAGAATAGCCGCTTCTAATCCCTTAATGTGGAGGGATATTTTTTTAGATAATAGTGAAAATGTTTCTAAAGGTATTGATAGTTTTATTGAAAAACTTAATGAATTAAAAAAAGCAGTAAACTCAAAAAATGGAGACAAACTCTACAAAATTTTTAATTCTACCAAGGAAATAAGAAAAGAAATAATCAAAGCAGGTCAAGATACGGATAAACCTGATTTTGGAAGAAAAAAAAATTAAGAATATTTTTCAATTTCTAAGAAAATTTTTTGTTCTAAAACTTTAAGAAAAATATTTTTTTCTAAACCAGGGGCAATTGGTTCCAAGAAAGAAATATGAATATCACCCGGATATTTCATGAAACTATTTTTTGGCCATATTTTTCCAGAGTTTAAAGCAACAGGAATACACGGTAGTTTAAGAGAGTCATAAATTCTACCTACTCCTTTTTTAAAAGGACTTCTATCATCAAACTTAACCCTAGTACCTTGAGGGAATATTAAGAGAGGTCGGTTATATTTTTGAATAGCATTTTTAATTTTATCAAAAAAATTCAAATTTTCTTTTGTTGTTGTCTCTCTAATTATTTCAATCGATCCAATCTTTTTTAAATACCAACCAAATAAAGGTATTTTTAAAAGTTCCTTCTTTAAAATAAAAATAGGAAAGTTCAAGGGCGCCTGCAGAACAAAAGTTTCAAACATTGATTGATGTGCTGAAGCTACAAAAAACTTTTCTACTTTTTTTAGATTTTCAAGTCCATGGAATATAACTTTGGTATTTAAAAATAATTTTAATATTAGAATTATATAATGTGCTAAAAATTTTCCACAATATAAAGTGTATTTAGTAGGTAAAATTAAAGTTGGAATAGCTAGAATAAAAACTAAGATTATACCAACATATAAAAAAATATTAAAAAATAACGATTTGATAAATTGCATTAAGAGTTTATCAATTTTAATAAATCTTGCTTCTTTTTAATAATCTTAAACTTATTTCTGATAGCTAAAATCTCTGCAATAAGAGGTTTAGTGTTATAATTAGAGGATAAAGAGGAACCATAAGCACCAACATTAGTTATAGCTACGAAATCACCTTCTTTTAGCTTTTGATATTTTTTATATTTTATAAATTTACACGATGACTCACAGATTGGACCAACAAACTCTATAGGTTCTTTGCTATTTTTGCTTGTTCTAATAATGGGCACAATATCATGGCTAGCGTCGTATAAGGCAGTTCTCATAAAATCATTCATACCAGCATCTATGATGATAAAGTTTTTATTTAAACCCTTTTTTATATACTGAATTTTACTTACTAAAATTCCTGTATTTCCAACTAACGATCTACCTGGTTCAAAAATAATATTACAATTTAATTTTTTTTTAAAGTCATAAACTAATTTTGCATAATTATTTAAATTAACTTGTTTATCTTTTTTATTGTACTTAATTCCAAAACCACCACCTAAGTCGACATATTTAAGTTTTATATTTAGTTCTCTTATAACCTTTAAAAGAACATCTAATGTTTTTTTATAAGGAGTGTCAGATAGAATTTGGCTTCCTATATGAACACTTATTGCATCAATTCTTAAATTTTTAAATAATTCAATATTTTTAAAGAAAGAAGAAAAATTTTTTATAGATACTCCAAATTTATTTTCAGCTTTGCCTGTTGAAATTTTTTTGTGAGTTTTGGCATCAACATTAGGGTTTATTCTAAAACCAATAGGTATTACCTTATTAATTTTTTTACCTATTTTATTTATTAATATTGCCTCACTCTCTGATTCAACATTTATCAACAATATTTTTTTTCTTATAGCTAGTTTTAGCTCTTCTTCTGTTTTGCCTACACCTGAAAAAACAATCTTATTTGGTCTTATTCCAGCTTTTAGAGCCTTTAGTAGCTCTCCACCAGAGACTACGTCTACCCCCGAACCTAGTTTGCCCAACATTCTCATGATTGTTAAATTCGTATTAGCTTTAGCAGCAAAGCATATAAGGGGATCTATATATCGAAAGGTTTTAGCAAAATTTACATAATTTTCTTTTATTTGCTTCTCAGAATAAAGATAAAAAGGGGTTTTATTTTTTTTAACAATATTTAATACAGAGATATTTTCTATAAATAATTTATCTTCAAAATATTTAAAATGAGGCATATATTTTATAAGATCACTCTCATCTTATATTCAACTTTACCTTGATATTTTGGGTTAGATTTTTTTCCACAACTTTCTAGAATTAATATACTTAGAATTAAAAAAAAAAATATTTTCATTTAGTTTCCTTTTTGTACTTTTTAATCATTTTTTTAACATTGCTTGAAGAAGTTCCACCATAAGAATTTTTTGAATTCATAGAGTGCTGTACATCAAAAACTTTCAAAACATTTTTATCTAAATCTTTATAAAATTTTTTCAATTCATCTAAAGAAATTTGATTTAAAGTTTTATTCTCTCTTTCTGCAAAATTTACTAATTGAGATGAAATATTATACGATTCCCTAAAAGTTAAATTCTTTTTTTTTACTAAATAGTCAGCAAAATCAGTTGCTGTGGTGAATCCTTCGTTTGCCATCTTATACATCCTTTCCTTTGAAACTTTTAGATTATCAATTAATTCAAAAGACATTGTTAAAGTATCTTTCAGTGTATCGTAACCTTCAAAAACCAAAGCTTTATCATCTTGCAAATCTTTAAAATAAGACATGGGCAAACCTTTCATTATTGTTAAAATTGAATTTAACTTTCCATAGTTGATTCCAACTCTTCCTCTAATTAATTCTGCCGGATCTGGGTTTTTTTTCTGTGGCATTATTGAAGATCCAGTTAATACACTATCGTTAAAATGAATTAATTTAAAAGCATCAGAATTTAAAATAATAAAATCTTCTGCTAGTCTTGATAAGTGCATCGCACAAACAGCGGAGGCATATAAAAAATCAATTGCAAAATCTCTATCAGCTACCGAGTCTATTGAGTTGTTGGTAGGTTTTTTAAAACCAAGTTTTTTTGAAGTATAACTCCTGTCTATAGCATATGAAGTCCCTGACAAAGCAGCTGAACCTAATGGAGACTCATCTAAAAGATCTAAATTATTCAGAAATCTTTTTTTATCTCTATTTAGCATTTCGTAGTAAGCTAAAAGATAATGTGCAAATGAAATAGGTTGAGCATTTTTTAAATGAGTAAATCCAGGCATAACTGTATCAACATTTTTTTCAGCTTTCTTAATTATCATTTTCATAACACTAGTAATGTCTTTTAAAATATCTTTAGAAGATTCTTTGACCCATAATTTAAAGTCGGTAACTACTTGGTCGTTTCTTGATCTTGCCGTATGCATGAATCCAGCAGATGGACCAATAATGTCAAATAATTTTCTTTCTATATTTAAATGAATATCCTCATATTTTTCGTGAAAAATAAATTTACCTTTATCAATCTGAGATTTTATTTTTTTTAAACCATTGATAATTTTTTTGCCTTCATTAAAAGGAATAATTTTTTGCTTAATAAGCATTTGAGTATGGATAGTAGAAGCAAAGATATCCTGCTTATAGAGTCTTTTGTCTACATTAATAGAAGACCCAATTCTCTGAAAAGTTTTAGAGATTTTGCCTTTAAGTCTTTTTGACCACACTGTTTTATTTTTATTTTTCATTTTACTGTGTTAATTTCAATTTAAATTAATATGAAAATTAGTAAATCTTTTAAAATCTATATTCACATATTTGTCATCTTTTTCTTTGCCCAGCAACTATTAGGTGAAACAAATTACTCCAAAAATATAGTAGTTCATAAAGAGCCTATAGACATCATGGAATTAAAATTTAAAGATTTCAATCTCAATGATGTGGACTTAACTAATAAAAAAGGCAATATCATGATATTGAACTTTTGGGCAACCTGGTGTGTTCCATGTAAAAAAGAAATGCCATCATTAGAAGAACTCTCTAAACTGTATCCAGAGGTGATTATTTATCCAATAAACTTGGAAAAGCCGAACAAAAATAAAACAAAAATTTTTTTTGAAAAATTAAACATTAAAAATCTTAACATTTATTTTGATCCTGAGTTTAAATTAGTAAAATCTTTTAATATGCGTGGTGTACCAACTAGTATTTTGTTAGATAAAAAAGGCAAAGAATTTGCGAGAATAATTGGTGAAATAGATTTTTCTAATAAATCTTTTATTAACTTTTTAAAAGCATATCTTTAGTTTTTGAAGAAATATGCAAGAAGTACTAAGATAATAATAGCTATAAATTGAAAAAGAACCCTAAGCTGCATAAGTTTATTCGAATATTTTTTGCTAGTCTCTCCACCCTTAAATAAAGTATAAAGGCCTAATAGTAGGATTGTGGCGACAGTACCTAATAAAATAAAACCTATAAAATTGAATAAAAAAGTAGACATAATTAATTATAACTAACTATCATGAGCTATTCATTAAACACAACTATTTTAGATCCATTTTCTGAAGGAAAACCAAAAAATGCTGTTATACTTTGTCACGGTTACGGTGGAGACGGTAAAGATATTTCTTTATTAGCAAGTTATTGGAAAACATACTTGCCCGAAACTTTATTTATTTGTCCTGACGCTCCTGAAAAATGTGCAGTAAGTCCATCAGGCTTTCAATGGTTTGATTTAATGGATCAAACAAAAGAACAGATCTTAGTTAAATCTTTAGTTGCCGAAATAAAATTAAATAAACTTATAGATGAAGTTATGAAAAAAAATGAACTCAAAGGTGAGCAAATAGCTATAGGTGGCTTTAGTCAGGGCTGCATGATTAGTTTACAAACAGCTATTAAGAGAAGAGAAAAAATAAATTCAATCGTAGGCTATTCAGGAAAAATAATTGATACCAATCATCTGAAAAGTAATATTATTTCTCGTCCTAATATAATTTTGATGCACGGAGATAAAGATGAGATTGTGCCAGTGAGTTTTTTACTCGAAGCAAAAGAATTTTTTAAAAAAAATAATTACGAAATAGAAACAGAAATTTTTAATAATTGTGAGCATCGCATTCCTTCTGAAGGATCAAGTTTAGGATTAAAATTTTTAAAAAAAAATTTATACAACAGTTAATAAATTATGACATTTTACACCTTGATATAGTTTGTTTATTCAGATAACTTTTTAAAGATGATTATATCAGCAAGCGAAAATGTACCTTTAGAAAAATGTCCGGCGCTAGTTTTAAATGCTGATTTTAGGCCTTTAAGCTACTACCCTTTGTCTCTGTGGTGCTGGCAAGATGCTGTCAAATCAGTTTTTTTAAATCGTGTAACTATAGTTTCTAATTATAAAAGAAAGATACGAAGTCCATCATTTGAGATGAATTTACCAAGTGTTATTGCTCTTAAAAGTTTTGTAAAACCATCTGAAAATCCTAATTTTACAAGATTTAATGTTTTTTTAAGAGATAAGTTTACTTGTCAGTATTGTGGAGATAGAAAAAATTTAACCTTTGACCATCTATTACCAAAGTCAAAAGGCGGTCAAACTGATTGGGAGAATGTTGTTACAGCTTGTTCAACATGTAATGTGCAAAAAGGAGGTATGCTTTACAAAAATTGTGGTCTAATACTATCTCAAACACCTTTCAGGCCTACCGTAGACGATCTACACAAGAATGGAAAAAATTTTCCACCTAACTTTCTCCACGAAAGTTGGATGGACTACCTGTATTGGGATATTGAATTAGAACCTTAATCAGATCTTTTTAGAAATACTAATAGCTATATGAGACGAAGTTTTAATAACCTTATCTAGCAAACCATACAAACCGTCTTTAGTAGCACCACCTTCATAAGCTATATCTTTGTGGTTCAATTCATCGTCTCTAAATTTAATTATATTTTTTTTTAATTCTTCCTCATCTTCATGTAACTCATAGGTTTGATTTTTGTAATGATCTCCTATCACTTCTTCTACAGAAGCAGTACAAAGCATAGTGGCTTTTTTCCCTAACATAGCAGTTCCGAAACCTAAAGCTACGCCAAGTAAATCCCAAAGAGGAAGTAGTTTTGTGGGTGCTATATTTCTTTTTTGAATTTCATTTTCAAAAAAATCATAATGTTCTTTTTCATGCTCTTTCATTTCTTCTATTTGATTTTTTAAATTTTCATCTTGTTTAAATGTTTTGAGAGCTAAGAGTTGACCTTCATAAATCTTGATGGCACCACGTTCACCTGCGTGATCGACCCTTATCAACTCTTCTAAAAACTTTTTATTTGTTTGTTTCATTTTTAAAAATATAATTAAGTGTAATAGCTGATAAAATTAAAGAAATAAATAAATTTATTGTCGCTAATGATAAACCAAAAATTTTAAAATTGACAATTTTGCAGGACTTAGGCTTATTGTTTTTTAATTCCTGTAATAACTCACTAGCTGTACCACTCGGTTGTAAACCTTTTATTTGGCACACTAAGGACTCATCAAAAAAGCCTTGCTCAACACCAAAATGATAAAATGATATTAAAACACTAGATATAAAACTTATAAAAATAAGTATTAATATTATTTTTTTAAATTTTTTAAAAAAAAAAAAGACTAAGCTGAAAGTAATTATAAAAAAATAAGGAATCCTAGCAATTAAGCAAAGATTACATGCTTCATACCCAAGAATGTATTCTATAAAATAAGCAGACAAAAGGATTAGAACACTAAAAGAAAGAAATATAGCAATTAAATTATTATTTAAAAATTTATACATAAAATTTAATTGTTAAAAAAATAATCAAAGCTAACACTACTATAGTGAGGCCAATTATAGTTGCCCACATAGCACCCTTTTTTTCTAAGAAAACAGAAAATGTAGAGCCAAATTTAAACGACAAATAAGCTACAATAAAAAATCTCAACCCTCTTGCAAATAAGCAAGTAAAGAAAAATAAAATTAAATTAAATTCAATAAAACCACTAAAAATAGTGATCAACTTAAATGGTAGTGGTGTAAATGCAGCAGTGAACAAAATTAATATCCAAGAAAATGACCCAGTACCTGTTTGAAATTTCTCTTTTAAAAAATCAGTATTATTATATCCATAAAATTCGAACACTTTCACTCCTAGTTCATTAAAAAAAAGATATCCTATAAAATATCCTAAAAGAGCACCAAGGGCAGAAAACAAAGTAGCTATTAAAAATATTTTAAAATATTTTTTTTTACTAGCCACAACCATGGGAACAATCATAATATCAGGTGGAATAGGAAAAAAAGAGCTTTCAACAAAAGATACTGCAGCCAAGCTATAATCAGCAAATTTGCTAGATGCTAATTTTACACATTTATCAAAAAGATTTTTCATCATTTTTTTATTTATAAAGCAATGAAATTTGAATACTATTTAATTATAAAGAAAATGTTTAATTACAAAGGGCGAATGGTGGAACTGGTAGACGCGCCGGACTCAAAATCCGGTGGTAGCAATACTGTGAGAGTTCGAGTCTCTCTTCGCCCACCAAATTATGCAAATAAATAAACTTAATAGTCTTGTAGAATTATATTTTAAGAAATGTGATGAAGTTGATAAAAAAAAACCTTTTTTGGAATGGTTAAAACCAGGAAAACCAACATATAACTGGGGAGATGTAAGAGAGAGAATTTTTAAACTTTCCTCTAAGATTAAAACTCTAATTAATGAAGGAGACCGATGTTTAATTTTATCAGAGAACAGACCTTACTGGTTAATAGCAGATATTGCTGTAATGAATGCAGGTGGTATTTCAGTTCCAATTTTTACAACATACTCATCAAATGATTATCAACATATATTAAATGACTGTAAGCCTTCTTTAATAATTATTTCAAATGACAGTCAATTTCAAAAAATAAAAAAATATATTAATTTAGATAGTCAGAAAATTATATCTTTTGAAAAAATAGAAACTGAAAGCTTATTAATACAAGATATTTTAAATAAAAGGGACCATAAAGAAATTATTAATGAAAATTTAAAAAGAAATATGCCGGCATGTATAATCTATACTTCTGGTACTTCGGGTAATCCTAAAGGGGTAGTTTTAAGTCACGGCGGAATCTTATCAAATTGCGAAGGGGCTGTTGAGTTGCTTAAACCACTAACAAAGAAAAAAGATCCAATATTTTTAACATGGTTACCTTTATCACATTCATACGAACATACAGTTCAATTTATCCAAATTATTGTAGGAGCGAGAGTTTATTATGCAGAAAGTTTGGAAAAACTTATATCAAACATGGGATTAGCAAAACCAACTATCATGACAGCAGTTCCAAGATTTTATCAAAATTTGTTTACTAAAATAAATATAAACTTTGAAAAGCAAGAAGGAATAAAAAAGAAAATAATTCAAAGCACTTTGAAATTAGGAAAAAAATTACTCAAAAAAGAAGAGTTAAATTTTAGTGAAAAAATTATGAATTTTATTTGCAATCTTTTAGTGCGACAAAAAATACAAAATCAATTTGGTGGAAATCTTCAAGCTTTTATATCTGGAGGTGGAGCATTAGATAAAAATATTGGAGAATTTTTAAACGCTATAGGACTCCCAACTTTGCAAGGATATGGCCTTACAGAAGCATCCCCCGTAGTTAGTTGTAATTTACCAAATCTAGTCAAAGTCGAAACTGTAGGACCGCCATTTAGGCTAAACGAAGTTAAAATTGCTGATGACGGAGAAATTCTCATTAAAGGTGAAAATGTAATGTTAGGCTATTGGAATCAGCAGGAAGAAACGAAAAAAGTTATTAAAGAAGGGTGGCTACACACAGGAGATATTGGAGAACTTGATCACAATAATTATTTAAAAATAACTGATCGAAAAAAAGACATTATTGTAAATCTTGGAGGAGATAATATTTCTCCAAGTAAAATTGAAAATATCTTATGTTTAGATCAATTAATTAAACAATCTTTTATTTATGGAGATAAAAAAAATTATTTAATTGCAATTATCGTATGTGATAAAGAAATCAACAAAGAAAAAATTAAACCTGTAATTGAAAATATTAACAACAACTTAACTTTAATAGAAAAAATAAAAAAATTTATCTTGATACATGATGAATTTACAATTG
>Ga0308016_10001532_pt1 | contig 11428 bp, 9 predicted proteins | sample Neamet233_FD_203129 | JGI IMG/M metagenome (GOLD analysis project Ga0308016, IMG submission 203129) | Marine microbial communities from water near the shore, Antarctic Ocean - #233 | ecosystem: Environmental > Aquatic > Marine > Unclassified | place: Southern Ocean | collected 2014-07-28
CCAATTGTACAAAAGATGCGTCATTATATTTTATATTTGATTTCAAATTCTCAACAATGAATAATTCAGCTGATGCTACGTCATGTACGATATTTAGCTGGACATAAGTTTCTAGCCCATGAGAATGCGAGAATCCCCCAATCGGTAATGTTGGGTCAGATAAGTGCAGCAAACTCCCAATAAAGCTATTTTTCATTTGAATATTTTGATGCGAAATTTATAATTTTAGTGAACAGTGGCTGTTCATTATTTTCTTTGTGTTCATGCGAATGAGCATGACCATGACCATGCGAGGCATCCGTAGATCTAAGGATGCTTTTTAATTGTCTTCTTTCTTTTAAAGGATGATACCCACTAGCACTTAGCCATTTAAACAATGGTTCTTCAAATGGAATTAATACTTTATTGTCCTGAATAAACATAGGAGCATGTTTATTCCCAATTTCATAACATACTGTACCCATTTCTAGTAACGAAGAGGGTGCTACTACAATCGCTTCACATTCTATAATATTTATTATTATGGCCTTTTTATCATCTTTAAATAGAACGTCATCTTGCGATAAATGCTGCCCTTCTTTTAAGAATTTTATGGAGACCTGCACACCAGTAGTAGTAGTTTTGCTCTGGATACGTTTTGAGGTTTCAAACCACTCTAGCTCTAAAAAATCTATTTCTAGATTCGCCAGATCCATATTTGATTTATTGCCAAGTATTTCTTTGATGATCATAATCAGCTTATTCCAAATTAATAATTACGTGTGTAAGCAAAAATATTTTATAAAGAGATAATCTTCCCGTTCTTATGGCTTCACATGGTGAATAGTTTTTTTTCGTAATGAGGAATGAATGAGATTGCTGATAGCCATCAGGCTTTTTAGTCTTTCTTATATGCGCCGGTACTATTTTCCCGGAAATATTTCTATAGGCTTATGGCAAATGCAGAAGCACACATTAGATCTTCTAATGTGTGCTTAATTGGCGGCTACAATCTCTTTCCACTGTTTGGTCGAATCAGAGCCCCAAACAGTTGGCGTCCATCTTTACTTATAAATATTACCGGATAGGATCATGTACTGTAACTAATTTTGTTCCATCCGGGAAAGTCGCTTCTATTTGTACGTCGTGAATCATTTCTGATACACCTTCCATTACATCAGCCTTCGTTAGGAATGTCGCACCTAGTTGCATTAATTGTGCAACTGTTTTGCCGTCACGTGCGCCTTCCATTAGCTCACTGCAAATCAAGGCAATAGATTCAGGATGATTCAGCTTTACGCCTCTTGCCTTCCTTTTCTTTGCAAGCTCTCCTGCACTGTGCAGCATTAATTTTTCAATTTCGCGAGGTGTTAAATGCATAGCTTCACCAATATGTAGAGTATAAAATTTCTGGATTGATTAAAATAAGAAATAGCGTTGTGCTAATGATATTTCTTCAGCTGGTTCACTTGATATTACTTCACCATCAACTCTTACCTCATGATTCTCAGGATTTACTGAAAGCTCAGGTGTCTTATCATTGTGAATTAGATCTTTTTTCCCAATAGTTCTGCAACCAGAAACGGGTAGAATCATCTTCTGTAGACCATATTCTGCCACAATTCCTTTATCTATTGATGCTTGAGAAACAAAAGTGGCACAAGTCTTGAGTAAAGCTTTGCCATAAGCACCAAACATTTTGCGATAGATTACTGGTTGAGGGGTAGGAATAGAAGCATTCGCATCACCCATTTTACTTGCTATGATCATCCCACCTTTGATGATAAGTTCCGGCTTAACGCCAAACATTGCCGGACTCCATATAACGATATCAGCCATTTTTCCAGCCTCAATTGACCCGACATATTGTCCGATACCGTGTGATATGGCTGGGTTAATCGTGTATTTTGCAATGTACCGCTTAACACGAAAATTATCATTGCCATTTTCTTTATCTTCTTCCAACGGACCAAACTGTTTTTTCATTTTATCGGCCGTCTGCCATGTACGGCAAATTACTTCACCTACACGACCCATTGCCTGTGAATCTGAAGACATCATGCTGAAGATACCCCGATCATGCAGAATATCCTCTGCACCCATTGTTTCTGGACGGATACGTGAATCAGCAAAAGATACATCTTCTGGTATATTTCTACTTAGATGATGACATACCATCAGCATATCCATATGCTCATCGAATGTATTAACAGTGTAGGGGCGAGTTGGATTTGTAGAGGAGGGTAGAACATTCGGGTACATTGCAATTTTAATAATATCCGGTGCATGGCCTCCACCAGCTCCTTCTGTATGGAAGGTATGTATCACGCGCCCATTAATTGCATTTACGGTATCTTCCACGAATCCCGCTTCGTTTAAGGTATCGGTATGAATGGCCACTTGTACATCAAGATTGTCTGCGACATTCAAGCAAGCATTAATAACGGCAGGTGTTGAGCCCCAGTCTTCATGAATCTTCAGGCCACAGGCACCTGCTTCAACTTGCTCTACCAAAGGCGGCTCAGTTGAACAGTTTCCTTTTCCAAAATAACCGAGATTCATAGGGAACGCTTCGGATGCCTCTAGCATCTTCTGGATGTTCCATTTTCCTGGAGTTACGGTCGTTGCGTTAGTCCCATCTGCAGGACCAGTTCCACCACCCATCATTGTAGTTATACCGCTGTATAAAGCAGTTTCAATTAGCGTAGAACTAATAAAATGAATATGCGCGTCAAATCCACCTGCAGTAGCTATGAATCCATATGCTCCGTGCACCTCAGTAGAGGCTCCGATTATCATGTTAGGAGAAACGTCATCCATCATATCTGGATTTCCAGCTTTGCCGATGCCAACGATATTTCCGTCTTTTATGCCAATGTCAGCTTTCTCAATTCCCCAGTGGTCAATTATAATCGCACCGGTAATTACTAAATCGAGAACACCCTGATCCCTTGTTGCAGTTGAAGATTGACCCATGCCATCGCGAATACTTTTTCCGCCGCCAAATTTTGACTCATCCCCGTAGGTATTGTGATCTTTTTCTATTTCAATAAAAAGCTCAGTATCACCTAATCTTACTTTGTCACCTGTCGTGGGCCCAAATAAATTAGCATAGTTCTTTTTACTTATTGTCAGGCTCATAATTATTTATCCTTAAAGTTTTTACTTTTCAGAAGTTGCATCGATTCTTCTTTGTTAGCTTCTTGTGTCGTGCTTCCATTTACAAGGTCATTGTGACCAAATGCAGAACGGGATCCCCCAATTTCAACTAGCTCCACCTCTTTTTCTTCACCTGGCTCAAAACGAACAGCAGTACTTGCCGGAATATTTAAACGCATACCAAATGCATCTCCCCGACTGAAACTAATCGCGGCATTTACCTCAAAAAAATGATAATGGGATCCAATTTGAATTGGTCTGTCTCCAGTATTTGTCGCTTTAATTGTTATTGTTTTACGGTCAGCATTACATACAATATTGCCTTCCCCTACTATGACTTCACCTGGCACCATAATTTTCTTCTCCTGTATAGATAAACGAGATTATGTATTATCACTAATTCATTTTCGGGGAGGTAATTTGATTTCTATACTGCAAATATTCATCCCACACTCGTAGCTCACTTCATTGATAACTTACGGAACATTTAATTATGCTGATGTACTGTAAATTTCTGTACATTGCAGATTAGTAACCTATTGGATTAGCGTAGCAAAGCATAGGATTTCTGTCAATGGAGGCCACATGTTTGCTTGGCATTATACTTTAAGTAGATTTGGTAGAAAATATGAGTTAAGAAATCAAATATGTTCTTTTGACCGTTACAAATAAAGTGCTGTAAATGAGGTCCTGTAAAATAATTTTAGGTATAAATACTTGAGCAAGGGCATTCGAATTAACAAATCATGCATTTTGTAAGAGTGCTGTCTGGTACCCGCAATTATAAAAATATTGCATAGAAATTTAGATAAGAGATAATAGCTGTTGAATCCTCGAATTAGTCGGATTATATTTAGCTAGTCATTCATCTATCAAACGGAGGTTGCCATGACTTTACGCCTAGGCGATGTAGCACCAGATTTTGAACAAGATTCATCGATTGGCAGAATTAAGTTTTATGAATGGGCAGTAGATTCTTGGACGGTTTTATTCTCCCATCCAGCTGACTTTACGCCTGTTTGTACAACTGAACTTGGGTTAACTGCTAAGCTTAAGTCTGAATTTGATAAACGAAATGTTAAAGCGATTGCTTTATCAGTTGATCCCGCAGATAAGCATGTAGAGTGGATCAGGGATATTGAAGAAACTCAGGGTACTACAGTCAGTTTTCCAATTATTGCAGACGTGGATAGAAGCATAGCAACCTTGTTTGATATGATTCATCCTAATCAGTCAGATACTATGACGGTACGTTCACTCTTCATTATTGACCCAAAAAAGAAAGTGCGTCTTATCATCACTTATCCAATGAGTACCGGTCGTAACTTTAACGAAGTGTTACGTGTGATTGATGCACTACAACTGGCTGACAATTACTCAGTAGCAACTCCTGGTAACTGGTGCGATGGCGATGATGTAATTATTCCATTAACAGTTCAAGATGAAGAAGTTATCAAGCAGAAATATCCAAAAGGATACAAAGCCCCCCGTCCATATTTACGTATAACACCACAGCCCAATAAATAATTAAATATCAGCCGTATATTTATTTAGTACGTATAATTTTTCAAAGATAACCAGTATTAATTTTTTACCGGTTATTCTTTGGAATTTGAATGGTCATTAGCATAAAGATCATGCTCTGGTTCGAACCATGTAAGACTCTGATGCAGGTTAACCACTTCCCCAATGATAATGAGTGTAGGTGGAGTAAGGTTTGAAGAGTGAGCTAGGTCCGGCAATGTTCCTAACGAGCCAATTAATACACGTTGATTGTGTGTGGTGCCTTGTTGGACTATAGCGGCTGGTGTCTTTTCTGATAGACCATGCGAGGCAAGCTTCTGGCACAAAACTGATAATCCGAGTAGCCCCATATAAATCACAATAGTTTGATTTGGCCTTACTAAAGTTGGCCAATCAAGGTCTACACTACCATTTTTTAGATGACCAGCGACAAAAATACAAGACTGAGCATAGTTTCGATGGGTAAGGGGAATTCCTGCATAGGCTGCTACTCCAGATGCAGCTGTTATTCCAGGGACCACCTGAAATGGAATGCCGAAACTAGCCAGCGTTTCAATCTCCTCACCACCTCTACCAAAAATAAAAGGATCGCCTCCTTTTAACCTCAGAACGCGTTTATTTTCTTTCGCTAGCCGCACAAGTAATTCATTAATAGATTCCTGTGACATAGAGTGATTCCTATGCTCTTTTCCTGCATAGATACGCTGAGCATCTCGGCGCACCATATTAAGTATTTCAGGTGAAACCAGACGGTCATAGACTACGACGTCTGCTTGTTGCATCAGGCGCATGGCCCTAAAGGTTAAAAGATCAGGATTTCCTGGGCCTGCGCCTACTAAGTAGACCTCCCCAAGAGGAGCTTCATCAGTTTCACTACGTAGTGAACGCTCCAGATAATCTTGTGCAGCCGCATCTTTTCCGGCAAACACCATTTCTGCAAAAGGGCCTTGTAATTCTTTTTCCCAGAATAAACGACGTTTTTCTGGGTGGGAAAAATGTTTTTTTACACGCTCACGAAAATTGGCGGCATAGGTTGCAAGACGTCCATATGCTTCCGGGATTATGGTCTCCAGGTGAGCTCTTAGTATTCTTGCGAGTACAGGAGATTTTCCGCTACTTGAAATTGCAACTAAAACGGGTGAACGGTCAATGATCGAGGGCACAATAAAAGAACATAAGTCAGGGTTATCAACTACATTGACCGGAATGCACAGTTTTTTAGCAACCTCAGAAATTTTTTGATTAACTAAGAGGTTATTGGTTGCTGCAATTACAAGGGCTACGTTATCAATATGGGATGGGGTGAAAATTTCAGCATGATAGATAAAAGTCCCCTGATCTACTTTCTCAAGTAATTCTATATCAAGTTCTGGCGCAACTACGGTGACACATGCTCCGGCATTTAATAGTAAATCAATTTTTCGGGCAGCAACTTTACCTCCACCTACTACAAGACAGTTGCGGTCTCTGATATTGATAAAAATAGGTAGAAAATCCATAAGCTATCCTGATATTTGTCCTATTCGGGAAATAACCAAACTTGGCCTAGCATAGACTATGTTTAATCCAGTTTCTGTAATAGTTTAGTTATTTTCTCAAGTTTTGATTTAAAACCAGATAAACGATCTTTTTCTTGAGTGACTACTTTTATTGGTGCGCGCTTTACGAAACTAGGGTTAGAAAGCTTGGTTTCCGATTTTGTGATTTCTAATTTAATACGTGTTATTTCTTTTGTTAGACGCTCGCGCTCTTTAGCTACATCTATTTCTATTTTTAGCATAAGCTTGAATTCACCTATAACTGCAACTGGTGCGTCTGCATCTGGTAATTCACCTTGAATGACCTCTACACTAGATAACTTAATCAATGCAATTAAATAGGGAGAGAATTCAGTTAGGGTGCTCTGATCTCCCGTAGCTAGTAGTGGAACCCTTATTGCTGGAGATAAATTCATTTCGCCGCGTAGGGTACGACATGCACCAACTATCTCTTTAAGTGTATGGATTTTCTCCATAGAGCTTTTATTTATGCGTGCTAGATCAGCTTTAGGATATGGCTGAAGCATAATACTTTCACCATGTTTACCTGATAGCGGCGAGACTTTTTGCCATAATTCTTCTGTAATAAAAGGGATAATAGGATGAGCTAGCCGTAGCATTATTTCTAGTACATTTACTAAGGTGTGACGGGTGGCTCGTTGTACGGATTCATTGTTTCCATTTAATTGAACCTTCGCAAGTTCAAGGTACCAGTCACAATACTCGTCCCAAACGAATTCATATATCTCGCGCGCTGCTAAATCAAAACGGTAATCATGAAACGATTTCTCTACTACACTTTCTGCTTGTTGTAGGCGTCCAATAATCCATTCGTCTGCAGCAGAAAACTCTAAAGGTAAATTTTTATCTAACCCTACATCTTTTCCTTCGCAATTCATTATCACATATCTAGTTGCATTCCAGAATTTGTTGCAAAAATTTCGGTAACCCCCGCAACGTTGCAAATCAAATGTTATATCTCTCCCATGCGAAGCAAGGCTAGCAAAAGTGAAACGTAGTGCATCGGTACCATATGCCGTTATACCTTCAGGGTAATTTTTTCGTGTGATTTTTTCGATAGAGTCTGCCTGCTTGGGATTCATTAGCCCGGTAGTACGCTTAGCAATTAAAGCTGGCAAGGTAATTCCGTCTATAAGATCTAGCGGATCAAGTACGTTACCCTTCGACTTGCTCATTTTTTGACCTTCTGAATCTCGAATCAGGCCGGTTACATACACTTCTTGAAATGGTATTTTCCCTGTGAAATGTAGAGACATCATTATCATACGTGCCACCCAGAAAAAAATTATATCGAACCCGGTAACCAGTACTGAAGTTGGTAGGAATGTTTTTAGTTCTGGAGTTTTCTCTGGCCATCCTAGGGTAGAAAATGGCCATAATGCTGATGAAAACCAAGTATCTAATACGTCTTCATCTTGTATAAGAGTACGGTTTCCCGCCTGTTGTTGAGCTTCCTCCAGATTGTGAGCTACATAAATGTTGCCATCCTCATCATGCCAAGCTGGGATTCTATGCCCCCACCATAATTGGCGGGAGATGCACCAGTCCTGGATATTTTCCAGCCACTGATTGTAAACATGAGTCCAGTTTTCTGGAACAAATTTTACTTCTCCATTTGCTACGACATCGAGACCACTTTTAGCCATCTCTTGCATTGCTACATACCATTGGTCAGTGAGCATCGGCTCTATAATAGAGTCTGTACGGTCGCTACGCGGAACCATAAGTTTATGTGGCTTGGTTTCAACTAGCAGCCCCTGTGTTTCTAGATCTGTAATAATTTTTTCTCGGGCATCAAAACGGTCAAGACCCTGGTATTCAGAAGGTGCAAAATCATTAATTTTTGCATCTAGTGTGAGAATACTTTGTGTAGTAAGTCCGTGACGCTGACCTATTTGATAATCATTGAAATCATGAGCCGGGGTAATTTTTACACAACCAGTTCCAAAGCTCGGATCTACATAAGTGTCTGCAATGATGGGGATACTACGTTGGCATAGTGGCAAGCATACGCGGCTTCCAATAAGATGCTGGTATCGTACATCATCTGGATGTACAGCTACAGCCATGTCACCCAACATTGTTTCTGGACGAGTAGTGGCAACAACTAGCCCATCAGTTTTATTTAATCCGTTTTCGAGCGGATAGAAAATATGCCAGAGGAAACCATCTTCTTCATTTGATACTACTTCCAGATCTGATACTGCTGTTTGTAACACAGGATCCCAGTTTACAAGTCGACAGCCACGATAGATTAAACCTTCCTTGTAAAGCCGAACAAACACCTCTGTTACGGCTCGTGATAACCCCTCGTCCATCGTAAATCGTTCTCGCGACCAGTCACAGGAGGTGCCTAAACGTTTCATTTGTCGAGTAATGGTAGAACCGGATTGCTCTTTCCACTGCCATACCCGATTGATGAACTCCTGACGTCCGAGATCATGTCGGTCTATATTTTGGCTTTCCAGTTGTCGTTCAACCACAATTTGGGTGGCTATTCCTGCATGATCAGTTCCGGGCTGCCAGAGTGTGTTATCTCCAAGCATTCGGTGATAACGAGTAAGCGCATCCATAATAGTGTGCTGGAATGCATGACCCATATGCAGAGTGCCAGTAATATTTGGTGGCGGTAACATTATGCAGTACGAATTATCTTTTCTATCAGTAGCTTGAATAGGGTCAGGTTCAAAATAACCAGCTGATTGCCAAGCCTGATACCAGTGTTCTTCTATTGGTTGCGGCTCAAAGGTTTTAGGTAGGTCCATTAAAGTTGGAGCTAAGTCTGGTGATTCTGGAGGATTTTCTATTATATCGGAAGGTACAGGCATTTTATCTGTTGATGTTTGTAGTTGTTCTGCCGGTTTGGCATAATTTTTTTTAGCGGAAGAAGATTTATTTTGTAAATTCTGTTTCGGTGTATTAGTAAGTGAACTCTGTACACCAGATTCTGAAACCGTTCCTGTTTCTTTGAGAATGGAATCTGATATTTCTCTTGGTAGTGAGAGCCCGGATTGACTTGATAAGGTCTTAGAAGACAGAAATACTTTTTCAGTAAGCGTAGGGATACTGTCAATAACCTTGGGTTTATCTTGATTCGCATGTGATAGAACACCCGGTTTATTTGAATTTTTATTTTTATTTTTGTCAGGTTTTGATGAAGATCTATTTTTTCTTTTCATAGAGAAGGAAACCGGCGTTAAATGGCGCTTAAATATTTAGCTTAATTTATCTAGGCATTTTGAAGTTTATGATGGCGGATCTCATATCCTCTGTCTTTGTAGAAACGGTATCGTATTCGTGCTGCCTCCGTATCCTCATCTGTAGTCCCGGAAATTTCAATTAACCGAAGAAATCGGCTGAAGAAAGGAGGGTGTTTGTCATGTAGGTTAATTAAAACATTGTCATGTGGGGGTGGCTCTTCATTCTGGCTAATTGTCACCGGAGTCTCAAATGCAAGTTTATCTTCTACACGGCAGTGTGGAATAAATGCAGTAGAAGAAAAAGTCCAAAGCAAATTATCGAGCTGATCTGCAATTTTAGTATCAGGAGTATAAATTGTTATTTTTAGATTTTGTTGCATCACCTTAGCGCTCAGACGACAGGCAGTGTGTAGCCTATCATTGGAACCAGAGTAGAAATCGATTAGTGTCATGATTTCTTTTCAGAACTTTTTTTAGTTGCACGTGTAGTCACGAATTGTGTAAGCAGCGGCACTGGTCGGCCAGTTGCGCCTTTCTTTTTTCCAGATGCCCAGGCAGTACCAGCAATGTCTAAGTGTGCCCAGCGATATTCTTTTGTGAAACGTGACAGAAAGCAGGAAGCTGTAATAGTTCCTGCATCGCGCCCTCCGATATTTGCCATATCAGCAAAATTACTTTTTAGTTGCTCATCATATTCGCTCCATAGCGGCAAATGCCATGCAGGATCAGAGGCTTTCTCAGAGGCGCTCAATAGTTCAGTTGCCAGCTTATCATCGTTGCTGAGTAATCCAGATGCTACGTGACCTAATGCAACTACGCAGGCCCCAGTAAGGGTGGCTATATCTATGACTACTTCAGGTTTGTAGCGTTCAGCGTAGGTCAATGCGTCACATAGTATTAATCTTCCTTCTGCATCAGTATTAAGTATTTCAATAGTTTGCCCAGACATGCTGGTAACAATGTCTCCGGGTTTAGTAGCTTTACCACCAGGCATATTTTCGGTAGTAGGAATAATGGCGACCACGTTTATGGGAAGTTTCATCTCGGCAATTGCCGTAATAGTGCCAAATACGCTAGCAGCTCCACACATATCGTATTTCATTTCGTCCATATTTGCTGCAGGCTTTAAAGAAATTCCGCCAGTATCGAATGTGACTCCTTTGCCAACTAACACGATAGGTTTATCTTTTTTATTTAGCCCCCAGTATTCTAGTGTAATAAGTTTGGCAGGCTCGTTGCTACCTCGTCCTACAGATAGCAGTGAACCCATGCCAAGTTTTTCCATATCTTTTTGCTCTAAAATAGTGGCTTTAAGCTTTAAGTTTTTAGCCATTTTTACGGCTAGTTTTGCTAGATAGGTAGGAGTACAAATATTTGGCGGAAGGTTGCCTAAGTCTTTCGCTAGATTCATACCATGCGCTGTAGCAAGCCCCCATTGCAGTGCCTCTTTACCCGTGACAGAATCCAACTTTCCTGTTGTACTCAGCCTCACTTTCTGCAGCTGTTGTTTACTATTGGTGCGCTTGCTTTTAAGCTGATCAGATTTATAAATGCTCTCCATCGCCACAATCACTGCGTGGGATATTTTCCAGGAAATTTTGCGGTTTTTTACAGGTATCTCTATTAAAAAGAGTGTTGCATCTGATGCTCCTGTTTCATGTAGCTTGTTGAAAGTGGAACGTACTGCACTTAGATATTCTCGGTCACAAAATTTACTTTTCTCCCCAAGCCCAACTAGTAATACTCTATTGCATGTAGTGTTAGGAACGTTATGCAGTAGTAGGGTAGAGCCAAGCCTTCCTTCCATGTCTCCATTATTTAATATGTTGCTGATATATCCATTGGAACTTTTGTCCAAGGTCTTGGCAGCTTCACTTAGTGCTCTAGTTTCAAACACACCAACCACTACACAAGCACAGGATTGCTTTGCCGGATTTCCATTATCTATGCTAAATTCCACGTTTCACTCCTAAAGTTCATGTTCTTGCAATAGGTTCTTGCAAGATT
>Ga0308016_10001536_pt1 | contig 11411 bp, 13 predicted proteins | sample Neamet233_FD_203129 | JGI IMG/M metagenome (GOLD analysis project Ga0308016, IMG submission 203129) | Marine microbial communities from water near the shore, Antarctic Ocean - #233 | ecosystem: Environmental > Aquatic > Marine > Unclassified | place: Southern Ocean | collected 2014-07-28
TTGTATTTGGTTCACTTATCGCATGGTTTATCGCGGTATTTGGCTGGTCATTACCAGCCTTTCTTTTGTTGAGAAAACGCGTCACGACAGATTGAGTACACGTGTCCATCGCTCCGCAGCAGGAACGCCGTCGATGAGAAGTTTAACCGCAGTTACGCCTTTGGTAGCAGAAATCTTTTCGCGTAAATCTCTCAAATCGAAGAGGCAACACGGGCAATGAGGGCGTTGAGGAGTAATGGCAAGTTGAACTACCCCTTCCGATGAAACTTCGATGCCTTGAATCTGTTCAGAATCAGCCAATACAACATCGGTATGCGGGTCCTTCCAAGACTTAAGGATACGAAAAATACGTCGCTGGACGGATTGAATTTGCTTTGGATTCATTCTCGCACCCCATGTGGCTCAGGTTCGTTTGCTTTACTGTTCTTCTGCCTGAAGTTCAGCCTCGATTTCACCCAATTGCAATTCATTGAGCCGACCTTCGGCAGTGGTTAATTCCGTTTTACAAAAGCGAAGTAAATCTGCCCCTTCTTCATAGAGTTTCAGTGTTTCATCAAGCCCCATGCCACCGCGCTCAAGCGTAGCGACAATGGCTTCCAATCGTTGTATTGCTTCGGTATAGGTTTGTTTTTTATCGCTCATTTCTCTCCCTCATCTGTCTGCATTTTTTTGATTTCAGCATCAGCGGAACCATCCGCGAAATTGAGTATGACTTTCTGTCCGACTTGTAATCCTATGATACTACTGAGAACGGTTCCATCCGAAGTTTGAGTCATCGAATAGCCCCGTTCTAACACACGTTGCGGATGTATGGCGGAAAGCGAAGCCTCGAAATGCGCTAAACGGGTTGCTTGAAGCCCAAGGCTTTGATGGGTTGAGATTTGGATTCTTGAAGAAAGCGCCAACATCTTTGCTTTGGCATGATTCAATCCGGCCATGGGAGCGACCCGTAAGCGAGCGTGAAGAATACTCAAAAGCTGTTTACTATCATGAATTTGGCGGCGAGATGCAACCCTTAACCGCTCTTCATACTCATCGAGTAAATAATACAACTCAGGCAGAACAGGCACAACTCGTTCGATGGCATCTGATGGCGTTGAAGCACGTAAGTCAGCAACCAAATCGGAGACCAAAATATCTGATTCATGCCCAACAGCAGATACCACTGGTACGGGGCTGGCAATGATTGCGCGAACTACAGGTTCGAGATTGAATGACCACAAATCTTCTGGAGAGCCACCACCTCTGCCAACGATGACTAAGTCGACGGGAGGCTCACTTCGCTTCTTTGCCACGCTTGGATCTGAAAGGCGTCGAGCGGCAGCAAGGCCCCGTACGATTTCTTCGGTAGCCCGAGGGCCTTGGACCAATACGCCGATGACCGTTCGACGTAAGCCGGGCCATCGATTTTCAATCAACCGCTGCATGTCAGAGAGTGCTGCTGAACCAGCACCAGTAATGATGGCGATGTGGCGTGGAAGGGCTGGAATCATGTGTCTTGGACGGTCAAGTTCACCTTCTCTCCTCAATTGCTCGACGAGGAGCCGTTTGGTTTTTTCAAGTTCACCGAGTACACTCACTGGCTCGATTCGCTCGACATTGAGTTGAATCTCACCCCGCTGGATATAGAGGTCAAGGCTCGCTAAGACAACCACTTCACTACCCTCCTTGATACTCGGGTCAATTGCACAACGACCTTTCCAAATAACTGCCCGCATTTGTCCATCTTTGTCACGTAGAGAGAAGTAGGTATGCCCACTTGCATATTGCTTCCATTGTGTGACTTCGCCCCTCAACGCTTGATTTTTGAATAAGGGGTCTCGAATGACAGTCTGCTTGACCAGTTGCACAAATTGGCCGATTGGCAGAGGCCCTGTTGTGACTCCACCTCGACCGGTCATGTATCAAAAGGAGAGTCCACGGTTCTTGAACACTGTGCGCTTATTCTTCATAGGCCTTTAACCAGCCACGGCGCCAAAAGAACACCAGCATTAAGCAAGCAAATGCAAGCATAATGGAAATTATTCCCCAGAAGCCACCGACTTGTTTGAGCGGTAAATCCTCGTTATTCATTCCAAAGATTCCAGCGATGAGCGTTAACGGGAGCATGATTGCACCAATAATGGCCAAAGTCGTCATGACTTCAGTGAGTTGTGCATTGGATTCTGCTAATTGCATACTGATGTTACTGAGGTATGAAGCACGAGCAGAAGTTGCACCAGAAGAATAGTTATTAGCACGTTTTACCAGAGCGACCGAAAGTTGATTCAAATCCGAGAAATATCGTTCTGCACCAGAACCAATCAAACGCTCATTGGGCTTGAGTAGACGCATTGTCACCGTATTCAAGGATTCAATAGATTTGCTTGCTTCGCGGAGATACCGTTTCAAATCGTGTATACTTTCGAGGACATTGTCGTATCTTTGACTCGGGTCAAACACCTGAAATTCCAGTTGGTCCAATTGACGTGAATACGAATTCAAAATAGGCGTCCAATCGTCAGCGATGGAGTCAAGTAATTCATAGAGTAGGAAATCAATTCCTAATGCAAGATCTTCTTCATCAGCCTCTTTGAAGCGGATACGGAATTTCTTCAAAGCAGGAATGCTATAATGCCGGACAGTGATGATCAAATTCTCTTTGATAAAAATCGCAACCGGTTCAGTATCCAGTTGGTTGTCCGCATCACGTGCATTGATGACGATAAAGCGGTGATTATGAAATTTCTGAGCAGTTGTATCCGCAGGGCCGAATACGTCTTCTACAGCCAATTCGTCAAAATCCATATTTTCAAGTAAAAATTGCCGGACTTCATCATCTGGACGAAGGATGTCTAACCATGCTAAACCTTCATCTTGAACAGCATCCTGTACACTGTTTAGCTCGTAATTTTCACGATCGATTAAGCCGGATGTAGCAGTTTGTAAACGCAATTCGGCCATAACCCGCCGTGACGCTCATCTTTGTTGATGTTTTCACTCTTCTTCGGGGGTAAACGGCTGGTTTTTACGGTCAAGTTTCCTTTGCCGAATCTCGAACTTTTGCCGCTGTTCAACTTCATTTAACTTATGGCTCACTTTCCAAGAAAGAAATCGAACGACAATCACGAGAGCTACAATGTCAACGAAAAAAACAATCCAATCGCTGAACTCCCAATTGAACATCATGATTTCTTCTCCTTACAACGGCGGCCGAATATCAATATCAACATCGCCGTTAGGCACGCCGATGCATGCAAGGCGTGCACACTCCTCGACCAAGTAATCATCAAGGCCAGGTGGGAGAATTTCAGGCAACGGGACCTCGCCATAGAGAAGCGTGACCATACAGGTTCCGCAAGTGCCTGAAGAGCAATTGGTTGGAATTTTAACATCAGCATCTTCCGCATGCTCTACCAAAGTATTGCCTGCGACATAAGGGGTCTGCCCGAGGAGATTCGGACCCTGTAAAAATCGAACAACCGGCCGGACCACTTCGGTCTTCGGAGTTTTTTCGGCAGTAGCCGCATGCGCGGACATGACACCACCTCAGCGCATATCCTTGTGGCGTGTCCAGCGGCCGGTTTGTTTGTTGAAGTACAATCCAGCCTTCTTCATCCACTTGTTGAATTTCGTTGCTCCAGCACCGGTTCGGAGGATGAAGTCTTCCCGGTCTTCTTGAGCTTGGATGTAATCCTTTGCACCAAGCACTTGGTCAATCCAATCGTTGATGTCCATGAGTCCACCTGCGAGTCCACCTTCTTCGACGGCTTTCACCATTTCATCAGCAGTTGCACCAGTGACTTCCAAATCTTTGCGAATAAGTTCGTTCACACTTGAAAAGTCCATGGAAGCAGGCTTTGGAGGCACAGGGTTTCGAGGTCGCTTGTCTTCATCGATACTGATTCGAGTACCATTGGACAAACGATCTTCGACTAGGTCGGAAAGAATAGGGGTGAAACTGTTTTCGCATTCCCAGCAGATGAAGGCCCAATCTTCGGGTCTATCTTTGTCCCGTGCTGAACGTGGGTCCAATTCATCGCCACATGTAGGGCATGCGTGGAAGATAAGGGCTGGAACGTGGTTGCGGCGGAAATCAACGATGTCTTGAGGAGTTCCTTCGAGTTCTAACATCTCGTGGTCACGTGCTGCTTCGAGGCCGCGTGTTTCAAGTTGGTCTCGGATTTTCACTTTTTGGTCGTCTTTTCCTTCATCATGAAGGTTATTTTCGAGTTTGACAATCAACTCAACCGTTTTACCAAGTCGATTCATAATGAGTTTTTTAACTCGGAAGGATTCAACTTTAGCAAGTTTAAGTCGTTCTTTTTGTTCAGCAAGTTCGGAAAGTACATCCTTCTGCTTGCGTTGGAATTTAATTTCTTCAATTTTTGACTCTTGCTTCTTTTCAGGTGCGAGAATTTTTGAAAGATAACGTTCTTTTCCGTGACTTTGAGGTCCGGCGGAGATGATTGAAATCACACCGTCAGCGATATCCGCTTTCAAGCCGTAATTTTCAATCAGCATGTCTTTGTCGATTTTCTTCAAATCGCCAATTTTCAGGCCGGAATCGGCCAACTGCTGTGCAGTTGTCTCGTCGATACCCCGACGTAGTAAAGCAAGATATGTGTCCTTCTTAGCCATAGCATCCCCTCCGACGATTCTAGGCGAGGCGACCCTCCTAAGAAAAGGCTCTCCCCAACCAGTGTAGGAATATATCTATATTTGACCCCTAATGAACTCAAGGTTCAACTACAAACTCGGTGAACGAACTGCATAATTCAATCCAGTCATCGAGTTCAAGTTCGTCGGGGCGAAGGTCCATGCGGTCATCCTCAAGATGGCCAGCAAAGGCTTGTTTCCATCGCCCAGCATGCCATCCTTTGACTCGACCCAAACGGCGAGGTACATTTTTGAGCGTAGAGCGCAATTTCTTCCTGCGTTGGTCAAAAGCGAGATGAATCATTTGACGAACTAATCGAACATCACAAGCCCATTCTTCGCCGTGGGGTTCCATGGAGATGTAGCAAGAATTGACTTTCGGCATTGGACTGAAGTGGTGGGGCGGGATCTTTTCTTCAATTTCACTCTCCCAATCCAAGGCAACCGTCATACCAAGCGAACCGACATCGCTTTCGTATTCCATAACCAGGCGTTCGGCAAATTCTTCTTGCACCAACAAAATGACTCGTTCCAATCCATCGGTTCTAGGATTTCGAAGATGCCGAGTGAGTTCCTCAATAAGCGGCGATGAGATTTGGTAGGGGATATTGGCTACAACCTTAGTAATCGAATCGGGCCACTTCACAATCAACCCATCCCCTTCGAGTAGAGTGAATTGTTCAGTCAATTGTTCGGGGCCAAAGGCTTCGTTCAAGTGTGTGACTGCCACGCTATCAATTTCAATCGCAGTCACTTTACAACCGGTGGCCAATAAAACCTCAGTGAGTACACCTGGTCCTGGACCAATTTCCAACACATGGTCATCCTGTGAAACATTGCCCAATTCAACTGCTCGAGCGATAAGGTCATCATTGACCAAGAAATGCTGGCCCAATGATTTGTCGAAAGGTAGCTTATCGCGTAGACTATCAATCAACCAACGGGCGCCCCTCATGCCTTCACCGGCAAGAGCAGGTCAAGCAATCGTGGTTGGATATTTCGGTCATCCAATTCTGCTAAGAATCGTTTTGCTAGTAATTCACCAGCATCGATGTTACATGCTTCATTGAGTGCAGCAAGGGATTCAAACCCACTTGAACTGCGGGCTTCTACCATTTGCATTGCCTTTTTGTTTCCAACCCCTTGAAGCAGTTCGAAGGCATGTTGTTTGAGTGACATATTTCCAGCAACATTAAAGAAAGCAGCAATGAAATGTTTTTCGTTTTCTTCAATAAAAATTTGAACAACTAAAGGGAGGTCGGCTTTGATGTGGTTTGCCAAACGTCCTAGATTGGTCATTCCAAGCACTTGTTCAATATGGCCTCGCTTTGAGGATTCTGGGCCGATGTAAACACGAGCAGTAGCCAACAGTTGGTCAATGCCCGCCTTTGGTTGTAATCGACACAGTAACAACTTCGATTCACTGATTGCGACAACTACGTTGCTGGCCGGATCATGGTCAATGACTCGAGCCCACGATTCTTCGTCCAAAGGAGATTTTTGTTGTGGTCGAGGTGAGGAGTTACCTTGGCGCCCACCTTGTCGAGAGGTATTGCCTCGGCGATTGTCATTGTTTCGTCGTGGTTCATCCCGGCGAGGTGAAGTTCTCGGGGCGGGTGCACTTTTCTTTACAGGTGTACTTTCCCGACGTCCTTCTGCGGGTCTTGACCAGCCGGTAGAATCTGAGGATGATGAGGTCTTCTTCTTTCCAGAACCAATCTTAATGTTGCGGTCACGTTGCGCACCGGTCATATCAAATCACCTCAGGGGGGTGGAGTTCATTCGAAGCCAATATGCTGACGAACGAGTTCCAAAATGGTAGTAATCTCGTCATCGCCAATGGTCATCCGACTTGAAGCAAGAACTGCTTTCACATCGTTTGGATAAAGTGGCATCAATTCAGCCAACTTAGCAGCCAAATGCGGGACGGTTGAAAGAGTTTTAACTTCATCAAGAGCGTCTTTCAAAGATTGAAACACTACAGGGTCGGTCTTGTAGCCGTTACGGGCATCACTTGCAGCCCATTCAGCGTGTTGAAGGGCAGCCTTTTGCTCATAGGTGAGGTTCTTACGGCGCTTTTCAGCATCCAACAATAAGGTTCGAACAGTAGCAAAGTCCACAAAACGCTCTTCTTCAGTCATAGTAATTCCTCATTCAAGTGGTCGAAGATGCTCTGGTCGAGCAATGACCGTTTTTGCCATGTTACCGTCTTTGACAGCAACTACCCAAGCGACACCTTGTTGCTTTTCGATGAATCCGGTTCGGCCGTTGAAACGGCGGTGAGGCATACCCATCTGTTGTCCACCGTCTAAAACGATAGCAACTCGGTCGCCTTCTTGATATTCATGCATGACGCGGCCGATGTTAATACGGCTACGTTCGTTCTTACGACGTCGTAGAATACTTCGTGTTCCGACTCGCAGTCCCTTGGATCGTTTCATGTTGGTCGCCTCCTCTTTGCCCGAGTGTGCAGTTATGCATCTTCGGAGCATTTTGGCGACCTACCCTTCCCATATAAGCACCGCGACGCAGATAGAACCAGAAAATGCATCAAAAAAGCAGAGTCAAGGGGTCGAATCCGCCCTCAATCAGCATGAATATCGCCAACATCGAGCCAGAGAACATCACATTTTGCTTTAATGAGTGAAGACAAACTTGGTTGAGTCCGGCCTCCATCGCCATGGACAGTTTCTTTGACATACGTCCCCGATTCACAACGGAGCGTAAATTCAATTTCACGGACACCGTCTTCCATAGTTTCGATGGTTGGCTTCGAAGTTTCAAAGACGGTTCTTCGACGAATCAAATCCGCTCGACGATGAGCCACTCGTTCAGGAGTGCGTTGAGCCAATTTCACACCGGCGAGTTTCGCGATGATTTCCAAAATGGAATCGTTGTCAGGCAAATCAAGATAGGTTGGCGCAGGGGGGCCAGAAGCGAGGATTCGTTCAATCAACACGGGCTTTGTCCCTGTTTTGGAGAGTTTTAACTCGAGAGCCATTGCCACTAATTCAGGTTTCTTCAATGTCTTCAAAGTCGCTTCATCAGGCCCTTCTGGGATATCGATGACAGTTGGAAGAGGTTTGGTGTGGTCGTTCTTTTTGTCACCTCGTCGCTTTCGCTTTGAAGATTGTTTCTTCCCCTTCCCTCCACGCTCTTGGACATCGATATGAGTCAAGTCAACAGGTGCTGTAAGTACGGCCCATTCGGCTTCGCTCAAAGGAAGAAGACGGAAACGAATGGTGTAGGATTTTTCAGCTGGCGTATCCTTGACACGGACAACTTCACTTCGATTCGAGTCTCGTAAACCAGTAATTATGATGCTACCCTCTGCCGCGTCATTGATCGTTTTCATCGCTTCAATCACGTCGATAGTACGAACTTTGGGTTCTTTCATCTCAATGACAAAAGGTCGTCCGCGGCCCATACAACGGACATCGATATCTTCACGACCCATGCCGTGGAATGAATGCTCTCCTGATTGAAACACTTCAAGCAAGGGATTGCCAATGAGGTCTTGTACGCTCTTTTTGTATTGAAGTCCAGTTTGGTCACAGCGTTCACAACCGCGCCCTTTGCACGCTCGACACGGCCAGCGAGTTTGTGGAATCCCACGTTCGAGTTTTATGTAGCGTCCATAGAGATAATGTGCACGAATGTCTAGTTCGACCGTTAGGGTTAACACATCGATGAGCGCCAATACTTGGGGTTTGTCGTTGACTAATTTGGCGCCCTTTAATCGGGTGTTAAGGTGTTGAGCAATGGCAGTGACCAGCCCACTTTTGAGTGCATCAGCACCACCGGCGCCGAAGCGCTTTCTCATCTCTTCTTCCTTCTCAATTTGGTCTTTAGGAATACGTGCACCAAGTTGTAGACGGGAGAGTTCGTAAGGATGAATCGAATCATAAATGATTTCAGCGAGTAATTCAGATTCTTCGTATAAATTTTCACAGAAAGGGCACAGTGGCTCCTCTTCACGTGCATTTGCTAAGTGAGAGTCACGCTTGATAACCGCTGAGCGGATTTCAATTCCGGATTGTTCGATGGTTTGCTCAAACCGCTTCTTTCCACCCAAGCGCCCAATACAATGGTCACATGTCCCCATGCGAACCAAATGCTTGTGACCTGCGGGTGATGGTGCTCGTGGAATTTCTTCCATGTGGGTGCCGAGTTGGTCAGGCGAATCCAATGAACCATCATCTTCAACAACCTCTTCAGGCTGTTCTGTGGCACTGTTTTCATCCCAAAGGGAGTAATCAGTTTGTCCGAAACCGGCATTGGCGTACTTCGTCCAATCCTCTTCATTCTCATTTTCGTCGTTGTTTTCAGTCGACATAAAATCACCACTATCTCGGGGCCAACCCCTAAGACTGCAGTTGGTCGTGTCGCCCGCTCATTGATGAACACACCGGTCTTGGCTCTCGAAAGAAAACTGAATTATGCTTGCGTCCGCAGCATCATCGAGACAGTCTTTTCGTTCTGTTCAAATACACCAATTTCGGTGAAATTATGCAAGTGATGGAATCGTATCGATCCGGGATTTGGTGGTTTAAGATTCACTTCTGCAGCAACAGAGCAGGATTGTTGTTCAGCATACTCAATGACCTTCTGGTAGAGAAGTGTGCCAATACCTTGGCCTCTATAGTCCTCGCCAACTGCGATACGGTCGACGTAGAGAAATTCTTGATAGCGTTGATTGAACCAGGCATAGTTGAGACTTGCGTATCGTGTTCGAGGGAGAAGGCAGAGAGCGAATCCAAGTAATGAATTCTCCTCAAATACACCAATTGGGAGTTCACAAAGAGACAACAAATCTACCATTTCCTCTTGAGAGACTTGGCCAGTCCCAGGTAGGCCTTGCTCATTGATTTGCCATGCTGCTGCTACATCTTCGGAAACAAGCTGACGGACTTCCATCACTCCGCCTCCGAAGGCGGCGTTCTTGCAATCAGGCCTAATGCTGCGGTGGTTAAGACCAGACTTGCGACCAGTGAGAACGCAATCATCGCAGCCGAGAAGATACCAAAGTTGGTGAATAAGCCCATTGGTGAGAGTGCAATGACACCAAACCCAGCGATGTCAGAAGCAGCACTTCCAATGAGGGCCAATCCACACGCGCCACCGATTCCAATCAAAGCCTCATTATGGCTTTCGCCCAATTCCCGACCTTCCCTATACCTCTCAGTGACGTGAATACAGTAATCAATGCCGACTCCTAATGAAATTGTTGCAATGGTGACGGTGACGATGTTGAGCGATGAGCCAGCCATATACATGAGGCCATACAACCAAACTACAACCAAGAGAATTGGAATCAAAGTTACACTTGCTTGTTTGAATGAACGGAATCCAAGAGAGAGGACGATGAAGACAAACAGAGAACCGAGCCCCAGCGAGGATTGCATTTCACTCTGCATAGTCGTTGAAGCCACGAAACGTGTCACAGGCCGACCCGTTGGCATGACCCATGTCAAAGGTTCTTCTTCGCTTGGCTCTCCTGCCTGATAACGGTCGCCAGTTGAGAGGTTGGTGAATGGTGCTAGGTCCCGCCATACCTCTTCCATTCCTTTCGCCATTCCGGGGAAATCCTCAGGCGCAGTCATTCCAAATCGAATCAGCATTCGGTCATACGCCGCAGGTTCACCGTTGATATCTAACCAAGGTTGACTTGGGTCGAGTTCGACTTCTGGTGCGATATAGAGGGCTACAATACTTGGTGGAATGTTTGGAATCGGGCCAATGCCAGGCACGCCATTGAGTGAAAGGAAACCGAAAAAGAAGGCGAGGCATTCTCGGTCAGTAAGGTCCATCAAAGGGCCATTTGCAGCGGTTGAACAGTTCATTCCATGGCCAGTTTCATTGACTTGCCAGCCGGCTGCTTCGAACGGTGTAGAATTGAGGACCAACGAACCTTGAACGGCAAAGACCATCTCGTCAAGTGCCAAAATATCGATTGTACCGTCCGGTTGGCGGGTGATTTTATCAGGCACGCCTTCAGGTAAGACATCCATGTTTTGGCGGAAAATATCGATGGCTGCAAAGACATCGGGGTCAAGAATATCTCCTTCGATTAACAGAGTTGCAGGCTCGCCTTCATTGGTGAATCGTTGTGAAATTTCATAGACGCCAATGGCAAAATCAGAACGTTCATCCAAGAAATCCTCGACTGCGAAATCACCCTCTAATTGGGCCATCCCCCATGCCGCAGGAATGGTGAGTAAGAATGCAAGAGTAGCAATAACAGCAGATTTTCGGAATGTTCCGGAATTCAAAACAATGCTTTTGAGCCACTTTTCGGGAATTAAGTGCGTAACATTCTGCTTTGTTTCGATGCTAACTTTACGCTTGATTAACCATTCATCAACCGATAAACGAATCAGTGGAACCCATAAACCGGTTAATAAAAACGCAGCAAAAATACCCAGTGCCGCTTCAATTCCGAATGAACGAAGAACAGCAATGTCACTGAATACATTGGCAGCAAATGCCGCCATTGTTGTAAGTGAGGTGAGAAGAATGGCGCGTCCAACCCGTTGTAATGTGATCTCAGCAGCAACTCGAGGTTCACGGCCATTGGAACGCTCTTCTTTGTAGCGATGCAGCGCGTGAAGTGAATCATCAATACCGAGTGCAAGAACAAGAATCGGAAGAAGATTTGAGAATTGAGAACGAGAGATGAGCGAAATACCAAACCAAGAGGTGATGCTTGAGAAATGCCCAATCATGCCTTGCATCCACAGCAATGCAGTCCCAAGGGCAAACATGACGATGAT
>Ga0308016_10001539_pt1 | contig 11397 bp, 12 predicted proteins | sample Neamet233_FD_203129 | JGI IMG/M metagenome (GOLD analysis project Ga0308016, IMG submission 203129) | Marine microbial communities from water near the shore, Antarctic Ocean - #233 | ecosystem: Environmental > Aquatic > Marine > Unclassified | place: Southern Ocean | collected 2014-07-28
ATCGGTAGTAGGATCTCTGTATCTGTACTTCATCGGTAGTGATGAAATGTTGGGAATATTTGTGGGTCTTTGGGCCCCAACACTAATTCTAGCAACCAAAGAAATTGAAGAATGGATTGAAAACAAAGCCTAAGCTTACTTCTAACAACTGTTCGGTTGAAAATAAACTTATCAACCGAAGTCTTTGAGCAGTAATCATGCAATTGCGTGAACTTCGCAGTAAAGATATTCCTTTGGTTTGGAAGATCAATGAACAAGGCTTGCCAGGAACTGGTAAAGTTTCGCAGCAAGAAATAGTCGAACTACTGCGTATTGCTGAATTAACTATTGGTGCTTTTGACGGTGAACAATTGGTTGGGTTTGTGTTATGCTTTCTACCGCGAACTGATTACGCAAGTCTCAATTATGCTTGGTTCAATCAACGATACCAAGACTTTCTCTATGTAGATAGAATTGCAGTCTCAGAGAATCATAGAAACCAAACAATCGGTTCACTTCTTTATCAACAAGTAATCTCCTATGCTAAACAATACAATTACCCAATAGCAGCAGAAGTCAGTCTAATTCCGCCAAACCCAGGTTCGATGAGATTTCATCAGCGATTTAATTTTATAGAAATAGGAGTTCTTAATCAGCAAAGTAAATCGGTAACAATGATGATGCGAGATCGCTGATAACTGCTATAATCATTGCAAAGGCGGAGACCAAGTTGCTTCATTTCTTGAATGGTCTAGTAGATGCCAATACAGTGCAGTTATCTGTTTATCAGATTTCAAACAATTATCTAAACTATCTACAACTGGAGAATTTCTCCATTCTCGCTTAGCAATGATTTTCAAGATTGGAATGTGCAGAGCAGGTCCATTTATTGGTAATGACCATTTTGTTTTCCAAGCAATTTCGCGGACTCCATTTTGTTTCATTGAACCAATAACTTTTGACCACGATTTATCTTTACCAGCCTTTCTTTTTAGCAACCAACTCGGATTGACTGATGAATCTACTTCAAATCCATTCTTTGCTAATATTGGCGCCATCCAAGGCGCAATGTATCCAGCAGGAGCACGAAACCATGGACGTAGATTTGGCCCACAGTATTGCTGTAAAATTTTATTTGATTCAATTAATGCTTGTTCAAACCCTACAATATCTTCAGGCCAAGCAGACCAACTGCGGTGGGTTAAGCCATGGTTGCCAATTGTTATTCGTTGGGAAAACTGTGAGATAATTGCTTGCAGCCAAGTTGTAAAAGTAGGATTTTCAAATAAATCAGCTATGATAAAAAAAGTCACAGGATAATCATGTGAGTTTAGCCAATTTTCAAGAGAGACCATACCTCTTTGGAAGTCGCTGGATAACTCTTTACTGGCTGAAGTTTGATGGGTTTTTTTGGAACGCGTTGGATGACCTGAATGCTTTGGCAGATGCCTAAGGTCATCAAAATCAATGCTGATCCAAGTAGAGCCGGACATTATTAATTCACCCATTTCGAGGTAAATCAATCAAATACACTTTGTGAGGAATAGTACGTCCAAATAATTCAACTCCAACAAATTCTTCAAGGGTTTCACCATCCCAATTTAAACAGATTTTCTCAGCGGTTGCTAGTCCAGCTTCATTATGAGGGTGAACTGCAACTTCAATTCTAAAGTTGCCTCCTCTATTCTCTAGCCAAGATAATATCGAATCTACACTTCGTATTGCAATTCCTTTATTTCGGAAAGAAGGTTTTACCCAGTATCCTAAATTATAGTGGGAATTAGCGAATTGTAATTCATCACCAACTCCGACCATACCGGCAAAAGTTCCGTTACTATCGTGAATAGACCAAAAATGTAGTCGGTCTGCATCCGAGGCAGTTTCAATATCAAAAAGCATGTCTGATAATTGGTGATTGATATCCTTGCTCATATCTATCCAAGGCAAGGCCGACAATGCAGAATCGGGGTCTTCGTTGAACGCTTCAATCACGCTTGAAAGGATGGCTTTGTTGGCTGGGCGCAGACGATATTCGTCCGCGATTGACAATTGTGGTGTCGTCGTCATACCTCGCCCTCAACTTCACAGGCGGGCTAGGGCTGATGAAACATGCTCATTGCCTGGATAGATTCTTTGCGCCATTGCAAGTGTCCATTGTAGGTGCTCTTTGCGCCCTAAATAAGTCATAATTATGCCAATATGCAGTAACATGTCAAGATTTTCGGAGAGATGAGGTCCTAAATTATCAAGAGTTTCGGCAGCATCTTTGAGATTTCCAGATTTTACTTGCTCAAGAGCGGAAACAACTTCCTTGTATACTTGCGATGCATTCCACGCATCCTTAGCAGGCCATGGCCAAATTCTCCCATCCGTCTGAGGAATAGGTGCTGGCTTTTCAGTTACTTGTTCAACAACTTGTTGTGGCTTTTCTTCTTCAACTGGTATTTCAGGAGTTGCCACCTGAACAATTGGAGTTGGAGTTGGAGTTGTTGCTGTTGCGCCGACTGCAAATGGTAAACTCGGAGTAGGTGCTGTCTTTGGAATTGGAGTTGGAGTTGGAGTTGGAGTTGGAGTTGGAGTTGGAGTTGGAGTTGGAGTTGTTGCTGTTGCGCCGATTGCAAATGGTAAACTCGGAGTAGGTGCTACTTTTGGAATTGGAGTTGGAATTGGCAAAGGCATCGGGATTGGTTTGCTAATGGGTAGAGGTTGAGGTTGGTGCATGGCTGAAGTAAGCCCGCCTTTACTTGGCAATATGTCTGGGAGATCCGGAATATTGGGTGTCATTGCGACAGATGTTTTAGGGCCAACAGAACCCAATAGGTCATCATCAGTTTCTGTCTTCACCATCGGAGAGTATAGATTGCCCAATCCGGAATGAACAGGTTCGGGAACATCTTGTAGCGGGTCATATTCATCCAGTTCAAAATTAGAAGGTGTTGCTGGAGCATCGCTAACTTGCAATTGAACCTCTTCAGGTTTGACATAATCAACAGTTTGAGCAAGTGTCGGTCCGGCACCGCTACCGCCAATGAATTCAAACGAATCTTCTTCATCAACGGTTTCATATTGACTGATTTCCACTTCTTCATCTTCAAGTGTCAATACCGCTTCAACCACATATTCATCTTCATCGGGAACTTCCAAGTCTTCTGAAAGTAATAGTGACATCAATTCGTTACCACTGGTCGATGGTGCAGCGGTTGGCTGATCTCTAGCACTCGCAGCAAAAACATAGTAGCACTGAGAACACGATTCAGCATTTTCTTGATTGATGAATTCGCAGTACGGGCAAGCATTATCAGCATCGCTGCCAGACTTGTCGCGCCTCCCGAACATACTACTCCCCAATCTTCGGCTTCTCAGTTCCCGTTTAAGACATAGGGTGGGATGATTAAAAAAAACATCAAAAAAGAGGCATATTATGATGAGGTATAATGCGCCGCGGTAAATATGGCGGAACGGGGGCGGGTACGGCGGATGAACAGTTCTACACCCGCTTCGAGCAGCCCATCAAGGGCAGATTCCGACGTACCATTGATTTGGCAAAGGGGTCAGGATCATTTTTCATTATTTAGTAAATTGATAAAACAAGAATTAGATGATGAAACAGCAATGGTAGAAGAACGCTGGAAAAAATGGACAAAGCAGCGATTAGTGGCTGCTGGATTAACCTTATTCGATTTAACAGGAAGGCCGCAGGGGCGCTTTTTTGGAGAATATATCATTACATTTGAATCTAGAAATGGTGGGAGAATGCCGCAGCATCGATTTGGTAATGGAGACATTGTTCTAATTAGCAGAACTAGGCCATGGGGTGAAAAAATACTCGAAGGAGTTGTACTGGATAGAGGTCCTACTCGGATTAGAGTCGTTGTTGCAGAAAGGCCTAGTGACTTACGTAAAGGAAATTGGCGATTGGATAGAGGAGCTAATCGCGTTGCACATGATAGAATGCATGAAGGTTTGATTTCATTTCATTCAATTGAAGATAGCACTGGGACGCCTTTGCGAGATTTATTACTCGGTTCAGTTCATGATATTGCAACCTCCGCGCAAAGTCCTCCTGAAATCCACGGACAGAAGCAATATGGACCACTCGGCATATCACAACTACCACTAAATGAATCTCAAAGAAATGCAGTTGAGTCAGCAATCGGTAAAAGATTGACTCTGATTCAAGGCCCACCTGGAACTGGTAAAACACATACAGCAGTGCAACTCTTACGTACTCTTGTCAAGATGGGAAGAGGGCCTATTTTAGCAACCGCAGAATCCAATGTTGCAGTAGACAATTTACTTGAAGGATTACTTGATAATGGCGTCAATGCTATTCGTATTGGTCGTCCAGTGAAAGTAAGAGAGGCTTTGAGAGAAGCAACACTCGATGCCATTTTAAAAAATCATCCAGCTCAAGAAGAAATAGAATTTATTCGTAAAGAAAATGAATCAGTCAAGCGTAGTCTTAGCGGTTTGAGGGGTAAAGATAAGGGTTTAGCGCATAAGGAAGTCAATAATAATTACAAAGAAATTCGCCGTCTTGAAAGAACTATGATCGACGGAGTCTTGGATGGTGCAGAAGTCATTTGCACAACAACCATTGGCTCTGGTCATAAATTATTAGGCAATAGAAAATTCCCAGTTATTTTGATGGACGAAGCGACTCAAGCAAGTGAACCGAGTGCTCTTGTTCCGATCACCAGGGGCTGTAGGCAACTGATTTTAGTCGGTGATCACAAACAATTACCACCAACCGTAATCAGCAGAGAGGCAGAGAGGGGAGGCTTGGGCAGATCGTTATTTGATAGGTTGATCAAATGTGGAATGCCGACCCACATGCTGACTACACAATACAGGATGCATCCTACTATCCGAGAATTTCCAAGTGCAAGATTCTATGACAATAAATTGGAAGATGGCTGCACGCCTGCAGAAAGGCCACCAGCCGCAGGATTCTTGTGGCCTGATTGGGACAAACCCGTTGCCTTTGTTCCAATAGAAGGGTTTGAAGTGGAAGATGAGGAAGGAAAGAGCAAATCAAATATTGATGAGGCTGCTAAAGTCGTATCAATCGTTAATGATCTCTTGGCTGCTGGAGATATTACCACGCAAGATATCGGTGTAATCTCACCATATAATGGACAAGTTAGACTTCTTACGGACTTATTTTATCAAGCCGGCGGATTCGAAGATGGTGAACCATACCATGGGCTTGAAATTAAAAGTGTAGATGGATATCAAGGTCGTGAAAAAGAGATTATAATATTCAGTGCAGTACGCGCTAATGCAGCCGGTGAAATAGGTTTCTTAAGTGATAAAAGGCGTCTTAATGTAGCGATTACAAGGGCGAGAAGAGGTTTGATTGTGTTGGGTAATCCTACCACTTTACGCCACGATGGAACATGGCGTTCATATCTCGATTGGGCCGAAGAGCACAATCTCTTCGCATGGCATATCACTCATAGTTGAGATACTATTTTGTGCGTAGGCTTGACAAAGGATACACATTGGCGAGGGGTATGGCCGAAGAAGCAGTTAGCATCCATCAAGGGCATGGGACTTTGGCTCAGTCTATTATGGCAAATGCGCCAGATGGAATGTTGATAGCTCCTGCTTGGAAACGAGCGGTTGCATATGTATTTGACATCATTTTAATTTCCCTTATTTTAGAAGTACTGAGTGGTTTTAATTTTAGTCAGGGAATCTCTTCATACTCGTTGGTACTGGAAGGTGGCAAATCAGCCGTCTTCTATTTCGTGAATTGGTTTCTCTTCATTTCAGCCAATTATCTATATTTTAAATATACAGGGAAAAAGATGGGCCGTTCTCTTGCTCAAAGAAGTTTGAGAATAGCAATTGTTCATGATAATGGTTCAGCACTAGATGACCACCACTGGGGCCCTAGAGCCTTTTCAAAACTAATCTATATCATTCCATTCATTGGAGCATTATGGTTTGGATTTAGAGACCTGATAAGAGCTCAATCCAAGAACGCAGAATATAGGACTTCAATCGACATCAAGAATCATACAGTTGCTGCTGTGGATTGGTCTTTGCCCGCTGAAACACGCTTGAAACTTCATTGAATAAGCAAACTAATTCGGCAAGCCCTTGAAGTACCCCCTTCTTTAGTGGACTTCAAGGTGAGAGATATGAGTGACCAACATAGCCAGCGAGCCGCTTCTCTAGAAGCGAGACTTACCGATGTGAAAATGGAAATTGATGACGATGACGAAGATGTTATTTTAGTAATGGTCAATTTAACAAATGAAGCAGCAATTCCGATGGGGGGATTGAATATCACTATTACAACTAGTGATGGACAAAAAGTTTCTCCAAAAGAAGGAATTACTTCACTAGGGCCTGGAGTTTCACGCTCGTTTACATTTGAATTTCCTCTTGATAATGGACAATGGACTTTCGCAACGTCTGGTAATGGCAAAAATATTTCTCTCGGACCATACGAAGCAGATTTCACTTATCATGAACAAGCAGGGCGCAAATTAAGCAATGCTATGGGGAGCAATCTATTCACTGGAGCATTTACAGAACACCTAGGGGATTTCGGAAATACCGAAGAGAAAGAAATCATAGATTCCAGTTCCATTGTACTCACCACATATCACGGCGAAAACGCAGAAGGCGGAGCGACTAAAATCAATGTCGGTGAAGCGGCAGCGATTGAATCTGAGCAAGAAGATTCTCCTCGCACCCCGCCATGGCAAACATCAGACACAGTAGAACCGGTTTCCGATCCTCTTTCCACAGCACTAAAGCAACCTGCAAATGAAGTAAGGACTCCTGCTTGGGAAAAGAATGATGCAACTGCAACTACGGCTGCGAACAGCCCAGTAGACTTGCTATCAGTTGTAGCAGAACCTGAGGTTGTTCCAAGCCTAGTTTCTTCTGCCCCTACAGGACCACCTGCAGTACCTTCCAAACCAGCTCCAACAGGGCCACCCGCGATTCCTTCCAAACCTGCACCGGCCCGTTCTTCAGCGCCTGCGCCACCTTCTGGACCACCTAGCGCTATTCCATCGGGACCACCGGGAGGACCTCCGTCGAAATCACCAACTGGTCCACCTAGTGCTGCTCCAACGGGCCCACCTTCCGCTCCACCATCCGGTCCTCCGTCAGGCCCACCTAGTGCTGCTCCATCCGCTCCTCCTTCGGGACCACCAGCGGGACCACCAGCGGGTCCTCCATCAGGGCCGCCAGCGGGTCCACCTTCCGGTTCACCGTCAGGCCCTCCTGCCAGACCTAGTGATTTGTGAGGTGAGTAAATGAGCGATGGATATGTTATGAAATTATGTGGCAATAAGGCTGCATATCAGATCGTACCTGAAGGAATCAAATCTGTTGATTTGGAGAAGGTCGGTGCTGCAATCGAATCTTGTGGATACCAAGTTGGAATTCGTAATCGTTTATGCTGGACTTTTTCTGGACCTTGCGAATTAACATTATACCCGAGTGGGAAGTTATTGGTAAAAACAGAAAATAAGAGCGTAGCTGCGGAAGTTGCTCAACAACACGTTGAACAATGGGCTCATGCATAATACTGGAGGCGAGGAACTTGATTCCATCTTCTATTATTGAGATACTTAACGCTGGAGGGGTTGTTGCATATCCAACTTCTACTCAACCCGGGCTGGCTTCACTACCAACTCAACAAGGATTAGATGCACTTTTTGCATTGAAACAAAGACCAAACAATATGCCTGTTAGTTTGGGAGTTGCTTCTATTGAGCAGGCAAAGCAATTTGTTGAATTCCCAGAATTAGCAGAAGAACTGCTCTCTTCTTTTGTTCAAGGCTCTATTACAGTAATATTGCCGGCGTTACAAAAATCAGACCAAAGGATAGGCGGTGAAAATATCGCGATAAGAATATTGGCGCACCCATTGGCAAGAAAACTCGTAAAAAGGGTCGGTGCGATAACCGCAACTAGCGCAAATCAAAGTGGTGAATTACCAGAAAAAGATAGCAAAAGTGCGGGACTGAGGCTTGGGTTGCCGCAACAAGCGATTCTTCCCGGAATGTGTGGAGGGGAAGTGCCTAGTACCATCATTCAGTTTATTAGAGACGAAAGTCAAAGTAATGAGTTTTCGGTAACTATTATGAGAGAGGGGGTAATACCTCGCGAAGACGTGATGTTATGGTTGACGAAAGTGAATTGAAATATTGGCGCGATGCTGGCCATGTTGCCCGTCGAACATTGGAAGCAATGAAACTAGAACTTGAGCCTGGAAAAACCTTTCATGAGATAATTGAAAGTGCTGAACGATTCATTCATCGCCATGGTGGAAAGCCGGCTTTCCCTGGAACAATTGCTACCAATGACCTAGCCGCCCACTTCACTACAAATCACCTAATTGAAGAGGTCGAGGAATGGGAAGGTAGCATGGTTCTTGAAAAAGGAGATCTTGTCAAACTAGATTATGGAGTCCATATCAAAGGTCATATTGGCGATAATGCACTATCTTTTGAAATAGGTAATGGCAATAATCATACCGAACAGATCAAAGCTGCAAAAGAGGCACGAGATGCTGCAATCGAAGTAATGCATCCAGGAACTCCTTGGTGGAAGGTAGGTGCCGCTGCTGCACAACCCTCACTCGATGCAGGTTTCCAACCAATACGTAATTTATGCGGACATCAATTGAAACCGTGGGAATTACATGCTGGTGTTTCAATTCCATCATATGCTTGTGGTCCTGATAATAGGGGATTCAAAGGAGAGGTTGAAGCGGGCTCCGTATATGCAGTTGAACCTTTCAATACCACTGGTAAAACAGGAATGATAGAGAATATTGGTGGGCGCGAGTCTTCAAATATATACAGGGTAACAGGTAATACCACTTCTAGAAAGGCAAGAGCAAAGGGGCAATTAAAGCCTCTAGGCGCGCAAATGGCGCGTAATTTAGAAGAACGCTATGGAACATTACCATTCGCAGAACGCTGGGCCTATCCTATGCTGGAAAAGCCATTCCCCGAAGCGGATGAAGAAAGCCGTCAGAGTAAGTGGAATGCTTTAGTAAAGAAATTGATCTCAATACGATTTATAGAAACATACCATGCTCTTAGATGCATGGATGGGGGAACAATCGCCCAGTTTGAACATACAGTACATATTACTGATGGCGGCCCAGAAATACTCACCGTTGAGTGATAATCTCTCCCTTGCTGGGGGAAGATTACCTAAACTTGATGGCCATGGGCTTGATAATGACGACTATGGCATATCTGGCTAAAATCTCCTTAACGGTTGCAATTATTGTATTGATTACTGAAACTTCAAACCGTAGTTTATTTTTGGCCTCTCTTTTTGCAAGCATTCCAATAGTGTCAATTCTGACAATTCTTTGGATGCATAATGATGGTAAGTCTGGCGAAGACATTGCTATTTTTGCTGATGGGGTGCTATTATTGATCATTCCATCACTGCTATGCTTCTTCCTACTATCCTATCTTTTGCGAAATGGGTTGGGCTTTTATCCAAGCCTTGGAATTGGAATATTGGCCACAGTCATCGCTTATTTGATTTTTATTAGAGTCGTTGAGCGAATGGGTTGGATTGCTACCCAAACTTCCTAAAAATAACATTCTTTGTCCAATATATTGTATTAGATTTACTTAAACAATCATTTTCTGCAGGTTTTTTACTCAAAAATGAATATAAACTGTGATGCTGTGGGTATTCATGAACAGGGCTGTTGAAGTTCTCGTTGAGTGCATCCCATCCCCTCCGCGTTTTAAATTCTCACCCTGTTCACTTCTATTCTGACACGGCCTATTGGCTGTATTTTCCCTGGTAAACATGATCCACATAATTGTAATATTTTCAATCCCCATCATCGAATCGGTAAGATTCGCTAATGATTATATATACTGTTTAAGGAAAATAAGGGCTTTTTCTTTACAAATAGAATGCTCTAATTAGAATGGCGCGACAAATCTCAAAAAATAACATTTGAAGAAAACCCCCTAAACGGCATGTTATGAGGGTTTGTTAGAATTAAGACTGGGGCGCGACTATATATGATGATGAAGGTGGAAAGGATACTCCCGGCAACGGGTACTGAGGACAAAAATATGCAAAATGAAAACCGAAATGATGAAGCTGTAAGCCCCGTCATTGCTACCATTCTAATGGTTGCAATCACTGTGGTACTTGCTGGTGTACTGTATGTCTGGGCTGCAAGCCTAGCAGAAGGAAACACCGACGGAAACCTAGCACTGTTCGCCTTTGGTGGCGAAGATGCAACTGGATCCGTGACTGACGGAACTAGCGACGACCTAGTTCGAATTACAATGAGCCAAGGTGGCGACTTGAACTGGGCATCTGTCTCAGTCAAGATCTCTGTCGACAACGGCGCACCTGTAACCTGCTCTAACGGAGACGCAAGCGGAAACTGCGACCTGATTGAGTTCGGAAACACTGGAGACCAATTCTGGTCTGTCGGTGATGGTGTAACAATCGTTGAAAGCGGACAAGATCTATGCACAAGCGGATCATGTGTCATCAAGGTAACCATCACAGACACTCGTGAAGGAAAGACCCTAGATGAGTCAACTGCAATCGCAGAGTGAAGTTAGTTACTAACTAAACATTAATTCAAGTAAACGGGTTTCTGCGGAAACTCGTAATTCGCCTCTCCTATGGCTGCGGTCGTAGGGGGGGCTTTTTTTTATTTTAAATCCGAATCCCTAGAATCAACTAATCCTTCTTTCCTAGGATTTCTCTAACATCGCTATGTTGTTGCCACATGTGCAGTGATTGCCCTCGTGATGATTTGGCCATGGATAATAGTAATATCTCACTACCTGAATAAACAGTATCAAATGGTGAGAGGTAAGGTATTTTTAAGCCAAAGCGACCATTCATCCAAGCTAGTATACTAATCAATTCTAAAACTGTAAAGACGTTGTGTATAGTCGATAAAGATCCGGTTGGATATCCTGCAATCGCAATAGTAATCCAACGAGTAAATGCTGCAATCGCAAAACCACCATACAATAGTGGAGATACTATGTGGAAATATGCTTCCCTTCTGAGAATTGTTGAAAACACTCCTAACCTTTTATCAAAAAATCTAGAGCGTTTACTGATTAGAAGTCTTTGTAATCCTTGACCTCTGCGTATTTTCTGACGCCTTTGCCCATTTAGGGTTGGGGGGGCCATATCCTCAAACCAAACATTTTCATCGACGATACTGCGTAATCCTTGAAGACGAACAGCAGTAGCGATTTGTGCATCATCAGCATTCGCACTGGTATTCAAATCCGATGAAGATACAAGTTCAGTGCGCCAAATCATGCAAGATCCTTCTAGGAATGGAGTGCTATCTGCTTTTGATTCTGCCACCCGCAATGCATCGAACGTTTTCCTGTGTGTTCTTTCTTCGCTCCTAGAACCGATTCT
>Ga0308016_10001546_pt1 | contig 11383 bp, 10 predicted proteins | sample Neamet233_FD_203129 | JGI IMG/M metagenome (GOLD analysis project Ga0308016, IMG submission 203129) | Marine microbial communities from water near the shore, Antarctic Ocean - #233 | ecosystem: Environmental > Aquatic > Marine > Unclassified | place: Southern Ocean | collected 2014-07-28
GAGCAAATGAAGGTTCTCGACACGATGGTATGGAGATGGTGATTTATCGTGGGTTCCAAGCGATTCTTTCATCGGCGTTGGAAGGTTCGGAAACGGTTGCTTACCGTCCATGCCATCACCAGCATTGTGGTCGTGAATACGGCCATAAACATGAAGTTCAAAAAGCCCCGGCCGCTCTCTATAGAGCCTGCTGCTGTTGTGTCGATGGTCATTGTTTTGACATCGCCAGAATCATCAACACCATGCAAGAAGATCAAATGGGTGCCAAAGCCACTTGCTTCAGCTTGGAATGTAAGGGGGCGTGAGAGTGAAAGCATCTCGGATTCTCCGTTTGAGATTCTGTGAATCGTTTCGCTTCCAACGTTGCCGAACAACCAAACACGATCGAGGTCATCAGCAACAGCTGTGACACTGATTGCTTCATAGTGGTTCATTTTCCCAGTTGCATCAATGTGGGTGCTGCCGTCTGTTCCAGCAGCGAACACCGTTGAGTCGCTGAGTTCGAGCAAGGTGTGGAAGGCGCCTCCTTCTCCGGTGTGCATTGTTTCGACTGTTGGTGCAACGGTTCCAGCGCTCCACTTGATCACTGCAACAACTGGTACGATGTTTGGGCTTGCTGGGCTTGACCCTTGACCGGTGGCGGCGTAGGACATGTATCCTGATGCGACCCAAAGGTCTCCCTTCAGGGCGGCAACATTTTGCCAAACAACATCGGCGCTGTTCGGCATTGCTGGGGAAAGGGAACTTGCGGACATCGAGTTACCAATGCTGTTTGCTGAAGACGCACCGTCGCCGATGACTCCTAAACCTCGCAGGGTGCTTTCCGTTCCTTCCTTCGTAACCATCATCCACGAAGTGCCATCTGCATGTGAGGTCTCAGCCAAGTCAATTATGCTGAAGTTCCCAGTTGAGTCGTCCACTTCAATGGTTGAAATGAGGGGTTCTTGGCTCGCTTCGTTCTCGAGGGAATGGATCACTTGAAGGGTATTTTTCGAGGGTGAAATCACCGTGTTACCATTTTCGAGGGTTGTCAGGAACTGGATGTTGTCTGCGCCGACTCCGTTGGAGGCGCTGATGATTTCTATGGCAGAGTTGCTGTCAGGCTGCTGGTAGAGTTCAACCCCGTCAGACGTGACGATCGTTGCCGTGAATGAATTATCGGAGGTGTAGGTGATGTCGAGGACCCGAGCCCCTTCATGGGTTGCGTTGTTGGATCCGACTTCAACGCCAGGGAGGTTGCTCGTGCCTTGAATGGCAACTGCTCCGAGCAGAATAAAGACCAAAAATCCGGCCATGGCAATCCATTGGAATTCGGATTCTTCCTCGAGGTATCCCCGCCATCCCTTCGCCATGAAGAGAAACAAACGAATGGAGCACATGAATGCTTTTGTCTCCTTGAATCGGAGGGGTTCAGTTCGGACATCGTGCTAAAACGTCCGCATGTGCCGAGGCGGAGAGATGATAAAGGAACCATCGGTCGCAAGGTTGCTTGGAGATTTAATTATGGCACGCAAACCAGCATCCATGTATCGCCGACTCAAAGGACCTGCTTACACACGACGTAAGTTTATTGGCGGTGTCCCGAACAACAGAATCCACCAGTACCACGTCGGAAACCGTGTTGCTGCGGAGACAGGCAAGTTCCCCGTCATCCTTGAACTTCGTTCCAATAACAACGTTCAGATTCGCCACACCGCCCTCGAAGCGGCCCGTGTCATCTCCAATTCGACCATCCGAAAGCTCGCTGGCACACAAGGATATGCTCTCCGGGTCCACACCTTCCCTCACCATGTGCTTCGTGAAAACAAGCAAGCAACCGGTGCAGGTGCAGACCGTGTCTCTCAAGGAATGCGCTGTGCATTTGGAAAGAACGTTGGTACAGCAGCACGTGTCAAGCGTGGACAACGTGTGATCTCACTGCAAGTGAATCCAGAATTCTACTTGACTGCCCGTGATGCATTGCGAAAGGCCAGCATGAAATTCCCAACCCCATGCACCATCCGTCTCATCAAAGGACACGAGCACCTCAAGGGTCTCATTTGAAATTCATTGGGCTTAGCCCAATGTCGAACAAACCTCTGTTTGTTGTGGCTTATTGGGCGAGAGTTCCTTAAGATAGAAGTGAAGCCACTGATACAGCAAACAACGGAGGTCAGAAGATGAATCATCAACAGTTGAATCACGTCTTTATCTGCGTCCCCGATTCACCTCACACCTTTCTTTTCTTGTTTAGGGAATTGGTCTCATGAGAGTCGCAATCCTTCTTCAAGAGCGTTGCAAACCGAACAGTAACGCATTCAAGTACTTGCAAAAGTATGCAGGATTGTGTGGTGGCGAATGCATTCAAGTCTACGAAGATCACTGTAAGATCCTTGAGTCTGCTTGCCCACCGTGCCTTATCCGAGCTAAGCTATGCCCGGATGGCGCGGTCAAAATCATCAATCTCCCTGAAGAACTCGATACCGACATGATTCATCAGTTCTCATTGAATGGTTTTCGTCTCTTTCGCCTCCCTGCACCTCGGAAACGTCAGGTTGTCGGGATACTTGGTCCAAACGGAATTGGTAAATCGACTGCCATCAAGCACCTTTCGGGATCCCTTCGACCAAACCTTGGAGATTGGAAAAACCCCCCACCTGATTGGGAGGATGTCATCACAATGTTCCCACGCGGTGAACTTCGGGACTATCTCGGCTTAGTTTCAGAAGGTAAAGTGACGATTTCGGTCAAACCTCAACACATTGACAAATTACCCAAAGTGTTTGATGGTGAAGTTCGAGAACTCCTCGAGAGGGTCGATGACAGAAATGAGATCGATACACTCTCTGAGCAGCTTGGAATCACGCATATTCTTGGGCGTAAACTTGGCGTTCTCTCAGGTGGTGAGTTACAACGGGTTGCAATCTGTGCGACCTTGCTCAAAGAAGCGGATATCTATTTCTTCGATGAACCATCATCCTACCTCGATATTTACGAGCGGATGCGAATGGTGTTGATCCTACAGGCATTGGCCGAAAAGGGCAAACGGGTTCTCGTCGTCGAACACGATTTGGCTATTCTGGATGTTCTATGTGATTTGGTTCACATCGTTTATGGAGAGAAGGGTGCGTATGGGATCTTTACGCCCTCTCGTTCGACCCGCACCGCTATCAACGCTTATTTGGATGGATTTTTGGCGGAAGAGAATGTACGTATCCGCGACAAACCAATTAAATTTTTGAAGCACTACGAACGATCAAATGAGCTTGGGAGCACCGTTCTCGAATGGGGCGACCTCGAAAAGAAGCTTGGAGATTTCACTCTGAGGACCGGAAAAGGTTCCGTTCATCGCTCAGAGGTCGTAGGCGTTGTAGGACCCAATGCGACTGGGAAATCCACCATGATCAAGATCCTTGCAGGTGAACTCGATTACGATGCTGGCTGGGTCTCCGACGGCGCAACAATTTCGTACAAACCACAACATGTGACTGCTGACTTTGATGGAAGCGTCCAACTTTGGCTCGACACCGAAATGGGTTCAAAGTGGCGTTCTGGTGAATTCAATGTCACCGTGATTCGTGCTCTTGGCGTAGATAAATTGCTACCGAAGCGAGTGAAGAAACTCTCAGGTGGTGAGCGCCAAGCGGTTGCAATTGCCATTTGCCTGGGCCGCGATGCAGACCTGTATCTGTTCGATGAGCCATCGGCTCACCTTGATGCAAACGCTCGTATGGTCGCTGCCAAAGCGATCCGCAAAACGATGGAAACGAATGACAAATCAGCCTTTGTGATTGACCATGACGTATATTTCATCGACATCGTAAGTGACTCGTTGCTCGTGTTCGAAGGCGAAGGTGCGGTACAAGGTTCTGCGAAAGGCCCGTTCCGACTTCGAGAAGGGATGAATCGTTTCCTTCAAAGCGTCAACATCACATTCCGTCGAGACCATGATTCAAAGCGCCCTCGAATCAATAAGCCTGCAAGCCGCAAAGATCGAGAGCAACGTGAAATTGGGGATTTCTATTCCTTTGAACACTGAGGTAATGGTGAGATTATGCCAGTCGGAAATCCACCACTTGGAGGGCCATTAGGCCGCTCGAGATCCAGAATCTCTGCCAGTGGATTGACGACGTTTCTTCGATGTCAGCGACAATGGTTCCTCGGGAGGAAACTTGGGCTTTCTGGCCCAACCAACCCATCCCAGGTGTTGGGAATTGTGATCGAAGATCAGTTGTGCGGTTTATTCATGCATCGGCCAGATGCAAGCATAGACTCACTTACATCGCTAAGTCTCTGGATTAACGAGAAAATACCCGAGGCCGCACAACGGGCTTATGATGATGGTTTGACCGCCTGGCAAGCATCGCTTTGGCATGCCGAAGGGTCTTCGTGGGACGATGTTCACGTCGAAGTCTTAGAAGAAAAACTCAGATCGGGGATGACGTTGTTCATGGAAGAAGTCAACCGGTGCCACAGCGAACATGGTGGCCCGTTTGTTGAACGCTACCGTGCTGACGACGCACCATTTGAGATTCCATCACCGGCATGGGGTGACGAACCTAAGTTCCCAGTTCCAGAAAAAGTTCGAAGTTTTGGAATGCGAACATGGGCGAAAGATGAACCGATGGTTTGGAATGCCCCTGGCGCACCTGTTTCATGGCATGAAGCCTGGGAGATCGCTCGCCCTTGGGTCAAAGATCCACGGGTTCATCAACCTCAACGACTGTACCATCCAGGTGGTTGGGCTGCAGGCGAATTAGACTTAGTCATGCGTTGGGATGGGCGGATACGCTTGATTGATGTCAAATCAGGAGATCCTACATCTCGGTTTGCTTCTTCCTTGCAGCACCAACTTCGATTCTACGCCTGGTTGTGGCATGAGACGCACGACACCATGCTCGTGGATGGTTTGGAAGGCTGGTACCTCTCTGGACCCCATCGGATTGAATACACACCTCCGACCCTCGAAGAAATCGCATCGATGACAGAAGAATTCTTTTCGGTCAATAAAGCGATGCAAACCATGGGTTCCGGCCCGGTCGCTCTCCCTGCTCTTCCAGGAGATGCGTGCGATGGCGAAGCTGCTGGTTGCCACTGGTGCAGCCTAGCACGGGATCAAGATGGCACCTTCACCAACGATGAATTGCTCGACAGCATCACATCGATTCGAGAACTGAACATCACTTCACCAAGTCAAACCCTTTCAGAAATACCGAACCGTGTCAACGTCCAAGGTTCTTTTACGGGTGCATGGGGTCCTTTACCAAACCACTTCAGTGAACCTGTTTTAGGTGCTATGCTGGTTGCAGGCGGCGTCCAGTTGACGGTTGAAGAAAGTGAACCGGGATCTTTTCCAAAGTTGCATGAAGGTCCAAAAGGGGACATTGTCATCCTCGATGCCCTTCCAGGCGTCTGGCGTGGTGCTCCTCGATTGTACCTCGATGCCAAAAGTGAGGTGCTTTCGTTAAGCGATGCTCAACAGCGGTTCGATGAAAAAGGCATAGATCTCAGTGCTCACACCACCCGGCTCGGACTTCTTCGAACCCGTGCCAACGTTGAGGGTGTGGTGCTGAGTTTACAGAAACGCTCTGGAGTCCGGTTGGATGAAAAGCCTTGGACCATGCTTTCAATGCACCTCTGGGATGGCAACCACGTCGTCGAAATCGCTGCCTTCGGTTCGAGCATCACTGGGCAAATGGAGTCGATTCGTCCCGGCGATGAACTCCAGCTCATGGCAGCAGAATTGGGCTGGCGAGCAGGTTTGCCTCAATTGAGAATGGACACAAGAAAGACCAGACTCACGTTGAAGTCCAAAACAGATTCATCTTAGAGTTTAAGAAGGCTCGGTGTAAGACATCGAGTTATGCCTGTCCGTCTTGCAGTTCCTGAGGTCGATGAGATTGGACCTTTCAATCGGTTAAGCGCCAGTCAAGTCAATGCGTACTCTTCATGTCCAAGGTTGTGGTTCTACGAAAAAGTACGCCGCTTCAAGATGCCTCAAATCCCAGTGCTCTTTGTCGGTCGAGCCGTTGAAGAAGCTTTTTGCCGCATGTTGCAGGAAACACCGGCCTTGCTTGTAGCCAATGCTTCGGCGGAAACATTAGCCAATATTCCTCTGGACCAAAGCGGAGTACCATCGCGTGAAACGGGAATGGTTTGGCCTGCAGATCGCTTATTGGCTTTGCCAGAAGAGATGTGGCCAGACGACCTTGATGGACTTCGTACATGGGCCCAACAACGCTTAGGGATTCACCTGCCGCGGGCTTTGAATGATATGAAAGTCGAATGGGAAAAGGACGAACGTAAGGCGGGCGATTGGTCGAGCGTTGATTCTGGGCGTTGCTTGGACATGTGCCTCAAGGGCCTTGAAATGCACCTCGCACAGGTTGAGCGATGCCATGTTGCCGAGGGTGGTCCGAACCTTGAACAATGGCGTGCAGGGGCACGGCCTCACTGGCCTTCGCCAGATGGACGCAGTTACGACCTTCCATTCCAACACCCGCTGGCACAAGAGGGTCCTGTGACTTGGGTTGAGGCTTGGGAAGTCACACGACCTTGGTTTGTTGATCCAAATGCAGGTAAATTCGCAATGAATGCGATTCACCCAGAACATTGGTTCCAAGGTGAATACGATCTTATCTACCGCTGGGACAATACCATCAACATTGTCGATTTGAAAGCGAGCGTAGGTGCAGGGGACCGTTCTGGAAATTATGTCGAACAACTACGAATGTATGCCATGCTTTGGTGGGTCACCCACGATCGAAAGGAAACGGTGGATGCGCTGGAGATCTGGTACCTCGGTGCTGATGTGATTAAGCCAATTGATGTCCCAACCATCGAGGAAATGAAAGCAATGGAATCCGATTTGAACAGCCTTTGGCACCAACTCAAGGTCACGAAGCCAAGCATGGATGAATGCCCACCTGAACCATCGCCAATGCGTGGCTTTGCACCGGGGGGCGTCTCTGTCCAAGCCCCGAAGACAAGCCGCTGTTCCCGCTGTGATTGGAACGCTATATGCCCGGGTGGTAAAGGTCCAAGTGAACTGCCAGAAGGTGGTTCAGTGCTCTTGCCGGGATCTTCCGGTTCGTTTGATTTGACCGCTTTCGGTTCCCTTGAACCTCGGATGACCTTGATCGCTGAGGTGTTCAGTGTGCTCGGCGGGGGTGAAGGAAAGCGCCCAACAATCAAAGTGGTCCAAGGTGGTCACTTTGCTCAATTACAACTGCTGGTTGACACCCATCAAGACGGTCAACCGGCTTGGCCTCAAGACCTAGCCAAAGGTGACCGTGTGAAATTGGACGGTGTCGTCCCTTCTGCAAATTACAAGGGGGAATTGCAGCTGAAAGTTGATCCACACGCCATTGTTGTTCACGCTGGGGAAGGTGAAAGCATCGACACTTCCTTGATGGACTTCAGAGCACGTTGGAACGTCACTGGGCGACTTGTGTATCGGTTTGAAAAGAAAGGGGTCGGTCGGAATGGCAAATCTTGGCACAGAAAAGGAATGATGCTCTTGGATGCAACGGGTTCCATGAAAGTTGAAGGTTGGGCAGCGGATTGGGGTCCTCAATACGACCTTGCAGAAATTGGCGACACCTTGGTTGCTGCGAACATCAGTTTAGACGCTTGGGCAATCGATGTCAAAGGCCAAATCAATCGCAACTCGAAAATCCAAATCACCGAGCGCGTCGATCGTGAAGATTAACCGCCAGACGACACTGTTGTGACCAACAATGTTGTTTCAGCATTCAGCGTTGTAGCATGAGGGAGAACAACACCTTCGAAGCTCACAATCACGGTGGATGCAAGGATGCCCGCCTGGGCCAATGCAGCACGGACAGTCGTGTTTTCGGTGCACTCAACGGCTACGTCATGGTCTCGGCCCTGAAAGCGCACCTGCATGGCTGCCTGTCATAGCACCATGCTTATGACGGTGGCGCTGAACCACACATTACGGCCGAGATCGCATAGCCCGGTATTGCGGTGGATTCGAAATCCACTGTCCCTTGGACACGGGAGTTCAAATCTCTCTCTCGGCGCCAATTCATTGCACGATGACCTGATCGGCATCACATGTAGAAGGCATCTGGTGATTCTGTTAGTTCTGAAACGTAATCTTCTTTGTTTTTAGGAGCGAGGGCTGCCAGTTTCTCGGTCAACATGGCTTGAGCATCAGCAGGAAGTGCGATCCCAAGGTCAAACCATCCATCCAAGGCTTCAAGGAGTCGCTGAGATGCAAAAACATCGCCACTCGCTCCAACTGTGGTGGCTATGGCGCATGCCGAACGAACGCCGTGGAGTGGGCCCACTGAGGCCATTAATGCCGCAAGCCCAATGGCGCCAGAACGTGGTTCATCTCGTCGGACATCAACGCTTGATGCTTCCAGGTCGATTCGATGTTCTGCGCTTGATGGGACGACGAAGCATTCCTTCCTTGTCGGTCCATCCATCAGTCCAGCAAGCACGTAGAGTTCTTTGACTCCTTGTTCAGAAAGCCATGACATTAAGGCTTGGGCCATGCTCCCTTGATGTTCGGATTCAAGGGGTTGGGATGTGCCTGTGAGTGTAAGTATGCGGACTCCAGTTGACGATTCTATAGCGCAAAGTGAAAGATGTGGTGGTGAGAGCAAACCATTCTCATCTAGCATGGCCAAAGGAGGGAGTGCGGTGTGGTGCAAACGAGCTAACTCGGTGCACTGATTCACTTGAGTCAGCCCTTCGAGTGCGGCTTTCCCTACGTTCCCCACCCCTGGCAGTGCGAACAACATCATCCGATGATCGCCAAGGGTGTTGGGCTGTTTTATCCATTCGATGTGCAATCCCATAATTCCTCAAACGAATCGCGCCGCGCTATAATGTTTGATGTTCAAAAGGGGCTACGGGCCCCATTTAGGTAGGGTGCTGCTGAAGGCGAGGCTTTCACTCTTCTTCGGACGCCACATGGGCATCTTTCATTTCTTGAAGGGGGGGCAGTGTCGGTAGGCCTTCAGTCCATTCAGGTGATTCGACTTCGTACATCTTTCGGCGAATTGGAGCTCTGTTGTCTTCAGGTGACCACTTCAAAGGGGCAGCTGCTTGAGCCGTTTCGCCGCATGCGGGGCATGTTGTAGCGAGGGTCCATGCTTGGCAGGTTAGGCATTGTTGGAGGAGTTGTCGAGCCATATTTACACCACATTTTGTTGATTATTTACTCACGGTAGGCTTCTGCTTCGCCACCAGCTGCAGTGACATGATCGAGCGAGGCGCTCGTCACTTCTTCCCACAAGGCTTCAGCGGTTTTGAAATCTGGAGCCCTTAATTCGATTCGATATTCTGGTGCACCGTTGTAATGGCAGGTGATTTCAATTTCTTCTTCTTCAGAAGTGTGTGATTCAGCAGCCATCAAAGCGTCACGAATCACCTCGACGCCGTTTGTAGCGTTGATGCTGAGTGTGAGGGTGCCGCGGATTTCGACAAAAGGAGGAATGATGTTCTCCATTGCAATTTCAATGAAGGGTTGGAGCCAGTCGCCTTCGAATCCGGCATCCTGAAGGGAGCCTTCATTCATTGCAGCTTCTTCAAAAGCGGTGTATAATCCACCAAAGGCATCGGCTAATTCTTCAGCGGAAGAAGCGATTTCTGCAGCGTCCCATCCGACTTTGTCGCCCAAGACCTTGAGCAATTGATGTGCACGTTGTTCATTCTTCCACTCTTGTAGGCGATCTCTGCGACGTTCTTCAGAGACCGATTTAAGCGAAAGTTCCAGTGAAGTGCCATCCTTACGGGTTCGCATCACCTTGCAAATCAAACGTTGTCCTTCTCGAACAAAGGCACGGATGTTTTTGACCCATCCGCTGGCGATTTCGCCAATAAAGATGAATCCTTCAACACCTGTAAATTCATCCAGGGAGACATAAGCTCCGTTTTGTTTGACGGTTGTAACCGAGACAACAACAAGTTCGCCTTCAGAGGGTGTGCTGGACGATTTAACTGAAGGCATGGAGGCTCAGCCTCCTTACTCGAGTGCTTCAACAACAGTGCAACCAATGAGATCGGCTTTGCCGCCAGATGGGTTGGTTAGTGTAGCGCCACAAACGTTGCAAGATACAACAGTGGTCGCTCGGGAGAAGATGGTGGTTTCGTTGCTGCAATCTCTGCAGGCGACTTTGAGGAAATTCTTTGCCATGGTATTCATCTCACTTGTCAATCAATTCAAACTTCTTAGCACGTTGGCAAGGTGCGTAATGCGCCTTACCCGTTTCTGTGCAACGGAAGAGAATGTTCACTCGCTTGGTCGGCTTCTCACGGCCTTCAGGCTTTGGACGTGGGAAACCACGGTATCCAGCCATAACACGGCGGAACCGGCGCTGACCCCAGCGAAGTTCGGAGGCGCGCTTTTTCTTCACACGCTCGATGGTATGCATAGTGTGCTTGCCAGCCGACGGACTGTAACGCTTTACTTGACGAGGCATTTTCACCATAAGAGCACCTTAAGCATTCGGTCCACCAGAGTCGGGTATTTAGAAATGCCGCATCGCACATTGCCATGGAACCAAGCCACTGCGTATGAAAATCGGGGTCGCTTTGATAAGAACAATGGCGGAGCCACCAGCATGGATGCGATGGCAGAAGCAGCCGTTTGGTTTTGGCTTCCCGCTGTGCTAATGCCCCTTGGCCTCTGGATTTCACTTTCTTCTAAAGAGGCCATGGGGCGGGCACTTGGACGTTGCCTCGTTCTCTTAGGGTTCGTTGGTGTTGTTCTCACCCCTTGGACTGTACCATCATCTCCATCGAGTGAAGCTGGGCATTTACTCGGGTTCATTGTCGGGCCATCGGCACTGCTTCTGGTCGGCCTCTACTTGATTGCGTTCTCGGGCAATGTGCCGGTGGGCCGCCTGCCCAAAAGCGACCGCCGCTTGGGTGTTGGCGCGACCATGATGGGTGTTGTTTGGTTTACAGGCATGCATTGGGGTGATTTCACACCGACTCTGGATGGCGAGGTAAACCGTTACTGGCTTGTCTTTTGGCCAACCTTCCTTCTTTTGATGACTTGTCTTTGTTCGGGCGCTGCTTTGTGCCTCAGGGTCATAGGTGTTCAACGAAGCACTGAATCAAATATGCTTTGGTTTGTTTCAGGATTTGTCTTCCTCTTGCTTGTCCTGGGGATGACCATCGATGGCCATGCTGTTGATTCCGCCTCGTTCCGATACCATCTGTGGCTTGCCGGCTCCGATCTCCTTGGTACAGCCGTCGGCCTTTCCATCTCCATCCTGGTGTTTGGTCTTGTCATTTATTGGCATGAACGTGGATTGCCTGAACCACAATCCGTCAACCCCCCTACGGATGAGGAATTAAATTTCGTCGCCAACATTGTGGCGGCCAACCTAGGAGGTGCTGAAGATGAGTGACGGCAAACTTG
>Ga0308016_10001547_pt1 | contig 11379 bp, 13 predicted proteins | sample Neamet233_FD_203129 | JGI IMG/M metagenome (GOLD analysis project Ga0308016, IMG submission 203129) | Marine microbial communities from water near the shore, Antarctic Ocean - #233 | ecosystem: Environmental > Aquatic > Marine > Unclassified | place: Southern Ocean | collected 2014-07-28
TTTTTTGAGACTAAACAAATTATCTTCTTATCCTCCTTCTTGTACTGGTCAATAAAAGAACTACTAATTGTAGTCGCCGTACATGTCTTTCCAACCCCAACACCATGAAAAATAAGTATTCCTTTGTAAGGTGTGTTTTTATTGATAAAATTCTTCAAAAATTTTTGATGGTTTCCTAATTCAAAATTAGTAGGATAACATTTTTCCTCCAATTCAACCAAATCAAGTAGCCCCTTGCAATGAAAAAACTCTGCTTTTTTTGAAATTTCTGTATTGAATAAAGGATCATGGAATTCCGGGTATGGGTGATACGATTGATAGATTTCTTCTTTTTCAGAGTCATCCAACTCCTTAATATCAACGACCTTTTCAATCATTTTCATTAAAATTTTGGATTCCTTATTCTCCGACAGGTGATTAGAACGTTTTGTTTCATAATAAAGACTATATAATTCTTGAAAACTCTTCATTTCAAGTTTTTTATATCTTTGAAGTTGTTTCAACTGTTTCCGTTCCATAAATATTATAATATTAACCTAGATTAATATAAATATTTACGTACGTCAAAAATACATAAATAATTTATTACTTTAACAATAAAAATGGAAAACATTAAGGGCGATCAATGTTATGAAACTCTAGACCTCAAAGAATATCTTCTCATTTACTTTGGAGCTTCTTGGTGTGGTCCATGTAAAGAGGCTTCTCCGAAGTTTGAAGAATTAGCGACTAAATATCCGAGTAATAAAATCAAATTTTTTAAGGTTTCTATGGACGAAGAAGAAAACCGTGAATTTATCACAGCCAATAAAGTAATAAATATTCCGACGTTCGTACTTTATAAAGATAGAAACTTCCTAGAGAGTATTATCGGGGGCGATTTTGATAAAATGAAAAAAATGATCAAAGAAAAAGCTGGATTAGATTATCCGGATGAACCCGCCGACCTTAAGAAAATTAATAATGTTCCGTCAAATGTCAATAAAAAAATTAATGGTGTCGTAGATCCCCCTGCTCCCCCTGCCCCCCCTGCTCCCCCTGCACCACCTACCCCTCCAAATCAACCCAAATTAGAAGATTTTTATCCTTCGGAAACATTCCAGGGTGGATTTGAGAAATATGATTATAAAAGTGGCCCAAAGGGACAGGGATATTACTTACAACAAACCGATAAAATGAATCCGCCAATTGGTAGTGGCGGAGGAGGAGGATTGGAAGTTCATATGGTATATGGTGCGTGGTGTGGTCACTCTAAGAGGGCGATGCCCGATTTTGAAGAGTTAGTCAAAGATAAATCGGTTAAGACGGGTGGTGGTTCATCTGTTTCATTTGTAATGACTGATGACAAGAGTGAAGAGATGGTTAAATTCCGTGAAAAAGTGAAAGGTTTCCCTACCTACATGGTTGTTAAATCGGATGGAACGATGGATGAATTGAAAGGTCACAACCGCACCAAAGAAACAATCATTAAAGCCGTGAAAGAATTATCCTACTAAATTTTAAGATTGATCTTTTTTTCATCGTAGATTTCACGATAGAAGTCAAAAAAACTTTTAATTACTTTCTTTTTATGATCATCATAATCTCTTATTTTTTGATAACATTCACTTTCTGTTAACCAGGCTATGTTTTTAATTTCGGTATATTGATCCTTATTCTCGGGATCAATCTTCAATATAATTTGTTCAATCATTTGACCAATGTAATAAATATGTTTATAACGAACCTTATTAATCCCCCTATATTCTTCTATTAATGGTATCATGTTTTTAATAATTTTGTATTGGCACGGTTTGATATTGGTTTCTTCATTAAACTCTCTAATTGCACAGTCTTTGTTATTTTCATGACCAGACCTTCTCCCTTTCGGTAGTTCCCATTCATTCATGGTATAGTTTTTTGTAGAGTTTTGAATAATTGTTTCTAAACTATGGAATTGATTGTCTTTCACAACCCCTTTTTTAAGCTTTTCAAAAATCTCCTTGCTTTGTAAGAACTCTTTTTTGATTCGTTGATTTACATTGTCAATATGAATCCATAACTTGATCCATAATTCATCAAATGAATTGGTGAGCAATTTTTCTTTTTCTTCTTCTGTCATACGAGAGATCAATAATTCAATATATCCACGATTAGAGGGTGTTTTATATTTACCGCGAATAAATTCAATGAAGGATAATGAATCTTTTCTTTCAATCATCACGATCCGTGGAATCTTTTCTTCGTCAATTTGATACAAAATAACACCATAACTTAAGATAGGGTGTCTACAATTTCCATAAATATGTCCATAATTACCACAATTATTACAATACTGTTCCATACTATTGATTAGGATTTTTTTGCTTAAATAATATATTTCATAAAGTTAAAAATGGAACCGAATATTTGGGGGCCTTCTGCGTGGAAATTCCTCCATTCAATTACATTTCAATATCCTGAAAATCCAACCGATCTAGATAAACAAAAATACTTTACGTTTTTTAATTCTCTCAAAAATGTGTTACCGTGTCCAACTTGTCGCGAACATTATGGTAAATCTTTTGAAACTGTTCCGATAAGATTAGATAACCGAAAAGAGTTAATTGAATGGTTGATTGATATTCATAACAAGGTAAATCTTGAAGTGGGTAAAAAGGTGTATTCCTATTCAGAGGTATATCAAATATATAACGATATGTATGATATTAAAAATAATGTGAGTGGTACCAGTGACTATCTGGTAATTATTTTATTGGTTATTGTTGCGATTGCAGCTTATTATTATTATAACGAAGTATATCTCAAAAAATAAAAAGTAACATCGTTTTATTAATTTTTTTTCTTTCATTTAAGTAATAAGATTATTCAAATGGGGAGACCGAGAAAAATAGTTGTGAAAAAATATCTAACCGATAAAGAAACAAGTCAGTTAGAAGGGAACTGGATAGATGAATCATTTTTAAAACATCCAGTGATCCGAGAAAACACGGATGTATATTATATCGGTGATGATGGCGAGGAATATCTTCTTTTAAAATTTAGGAAAGCATGTATTCAAAATAATTTAGTGAAAATCGGATGGGATTCCTATAAAGATTTAGCGAAACCAAGTAGAGGTCGTGGAGCTTCGGCAGGACCAATAGACCAAACGGGTCCTTATTGGAGTAAACGAGTATTGACCGATACAAATAAATGGAGTACCGGATATATGGTTAAAGATGGAACCGAAAAAAGTAAGATGAAGGTCAATAATCAAGTTGCATCTAATCCAATCGGATTTTACGAAGAATCAAAGAATTTTTGTAAGCTCCCCTGCCGTTTAACACATTTTACAAGGACGAATTATGATAAATATCAACGCGGATTACCATTTATTCAAAAAATAGATCAATTGTTTCAAAAATTAATTCCGACGGCCCACCAAAAACAACTGGAAAAAGCCAATACTAAACCTCATCTGAAAATCCCCGATACAAGTTTCTCAACGATTACAATTAATCGTAACTTTCGGACAGCATTACACCGTGATGCAGGCGATTTTAAAGGTGGATTTGGTAACTTAACCGTCATTGAAAGAGGGAAATACCATGGAGGATATACAGTTTTCCCACAATTTGGTGTCGGAGTTGATGTGAGATCTAACGATTTTGTTGCGATGGATGTCCATCAATGGCACTCAAATACACCGATATATGAAACAAAAGAAGATAAAGCTTTCAATGAAAAAATGGAACCGGCTTTCAAAGATAATCCACAAGTGGGTACCGTTGGGATCTATGAAAAATATACACGGTTAACATTTGTATGTTACTTAAGAGAAAAAATAGCGAACTGTTCAGATGAAATTCCGAAAGAATATCTATCAGCGTCGGGTCATGGAAAAATTGTTTTAAAAGAACCAGAGGAAGTTAAGGAAGTTTAAAATAATTTAAAAAGATATCAATCTTTTTATAAAAATGAACCCCACAGAAGAACTACCTCATATATCCCTTGTAACAATTGTACACGGCCATACTGAATTTTTCCCATTACTACAACATCACTGGGATACATTAGACTACCCAAAAGATAAATTAGAATGGATCATTGTAGATGATTCTAAAGAATCTCATGGGGATTTAATCCCCATCCATGACAATATTTTATACATGAGTGTTAATACTTCTGACTTTTTAGAAAAAATTAAATTTCCTAAAGATGATGAAAAAATAACATGGAATTATTTTGATAAAATGAAAAAGCTAACAAATGGTTTCATGCGAGATTATGCAGTTGGGATGACCAGTCACGACTATATTTTCCATATTGATATTGATACAATTTATCAACCAAAAGCCATCAAGAGAAAACTGCGGTTTTTGAAAGACCACCGCCTAGATTGTGTATATTGTAAGTCAATGTTATGCCATGATATTTATGGTAAGGAATTATATAAAACCGAAGGACAGTTTGGGTATGAATCAACGCTATTCCATACAAAAGAACTATGGGAAAAAAATGGGTTCAAGTGGGAAGATATTCAGAATGAAGCCGTTTCTTTCTACTATAATAAAGGGAATGATCGGAAATTGGAAAACTTTTATGATACAATCAAATTGTTAAGTATTAAGAATGCAAATTCATATCAACCTGTGAGAATAACTCTTGAAAATATGGACATCAAAATTCCCGAAGTAGTTTCTACCATAAAAGTTGATCAACACCCTTTAGAAGGAGAATTATATGATTTATTTTTCCAAAAATCTCTCACAGTTCTTGGTATTAATTCTGAAATTATGGATTCAGTGAAAGGTTCAAATAAATGGGAAACCATAAATATCAAACAGGATAAGAAACAAAAAGAAAAAAAATTAATTCAAACAATTAAAGGATATGACAAAGAATTTGATTTATGTTTTATCAATACTAAATTTCCGATTTGGAATATATTTGATAAAATTAAGTTCAAGTGTATTGTGAATGAATCGGAAAAGAATCGCGAACAAATGGATTCTATTTTGAAAAAAGAGGATTATCTATCCTTTAATTATTTGTATATTCACAAAGATTATTTATTATCTTAATAAATAAAATATCTATATTATACTATAAATGGCTAATAAATTAATTGACGGATTCTCTAAAATTCTAAACGAAAAAGTTTTTCAAATATCAGTTTTATCGGGTATATTATTTTACATTCTTGCAGAACCAAAGGTTTTTGAGTTTGTTGAAGAAAACGTCAAGAAACTAGGAGCGATGATCAACATACCGGTCAATCTAGAAGGTCATAATTTATTAATCTTCCATTCTGTTGTTTTTGCAACTCTTATGGGATTGTCCGTAAAATACGTAATTGAACCTCTCTTCTATGAGAATAATGGTTTATTCAAATAACTACTTTTTATAAATATTTAAACAGATTATAATATTCATTATTAATAAAATGAGTATATTAACCAGTAAAGCATATCGTAATTTAACACATCTTTTAAATATGAAAGAAAATGATATATTTATCAGTAAAAGGGGGGAGTTAATTATCCAAGATGACTTCGTACAAGTTGATAATATAATTGATCTAGAATACGCGATATATTTTACATATCATCAATTGCTAACATCATCGGATATGGGTATTTTTCTAAATAGCGAGTTAATTCATAAATTAGACAAAAGCATTGATATGATATTTGAAAATAAACAATTCATTGAACTACTGGAAGAGGATTCTTTCAAAATGATCATTGATGACATTGATGCAAAACTAGAATCTCTTCAAGAAAGCTATTTCTATAAGAGTCCGTTTTTCACCTTTTTAAAAAACGGATATAATACGTATGGGTATTTCAAGAATATTATGAGTGAAAATAATAAGCATATCCGGAAAATGTATCAAATAACTCTCATTAATATAAAAAAAGATTTCCAGAAAGATTACTATAGCGATGATTCAGAAGACGAGGTTGATTCGGGAGACGAGGTTGATTCGGGAGACGAGGTTGATTCGGGAGACGAGGTTGATTCGGGAGACGAGGTTGATTCGGGAGAGAAAAAGGAGGATTAGAATTTATTTAAACAAACCACAAAGAATAATATTATAAGAACATGAGCCTTAAACTTAATTTAATTTATTCTGAATCAATTGATGGGATTATTGGAGTGAAAAACGATTTATACTGTATGGTTCCCAGTGATTTAAAAATGTTTCAACAAGTGACATCCTTAAAGTATAATAACTGCGAAAATGCCATCATTATGGGGTACAATACATGGAAAAGCATTCAAAGACCACTTAAAAATCGTATTAACATTGTAATCTCTAAAAATCATTTTTCCGAAATGAAAGAAGTAGAAGATGTATTATGTTTTGAAAGCTTTCAAAACATGGTTGAGGCGTTATCAACGATAGAGTATGGGAAATTGTTTGTGATTGGAGGAGCGAAATTATTTGATGAAATTAATAAGTCTTATTTTGATGCAGTTGATTTAATCTACCAAACACTGATTCTGGATGATAATATTCCTCCAACTGTATATTCGGATAGAGATGATGTTAGTTATAGTAATATTCGTTTAAATCAATCTATGCGGGAGAATAAAATAACAAATATCAAGAGTTTAAAAAAAAGTGGTAAAGGGAAAATATTTGATTTTCAAAAAGAAGAGTATGTATCGGGGGAAATTACTTATCTTGAAAATATATATCAGAAAGCCGAGAATGTCAATGATCAAGAGTATCAATATTTGAATTTATTAGAATCTATTTTAAAGGATGGTTATCGGAAAGAATCTCGTAATTCAATTGTGTATTCTTCGTTTGGTTCTCGTATGAAGTTTGATTTGCGGAAAGGATTCCCTCTTTTAACTACGAAAAAAATGCCATGGAAAACAATCTTACGGGAACTTCTATGGTTTGTCAAAGGATCTACTGATAATAAAGCCCTCCAAGAGAAAAATGTTCATATTTGGGACGGAAATGCATCTAAAGAATTTTTGAAAACACGTGGCCTGGATACTTATGAAGAAGGGGATTTAGGCCCAATTTACGGATTTCAATGGCGGCATTTTGGAGCAGAATATATTGACCATAAGACGGATTATTCAAGTAAAGGGGTTGATCAACTGCAGTGGATTATAGATGAGATCAAATCAGATCCCACCAGTAGGCGGCTACTTATGAGTGCATGGAATCCAATTGATTTGCCCAAGATGGTTCTACCACCGTGTCATGTAATGGTACAGTTCAATATTGAGGGAGAATATATAGACGCCCAACTATACCAGCGTTCGGGAGATATGTTTTTGGGGGTTCCATTTAATATCGCCTCTTATTCATTCCTTTTACATATTGTGGGTAGTTTAACCGGATATATCCCGAGATATTTTATTCACATTATCGGAGATTCCCATATTTATGAAAACCATATTGAAGCGGTTCAAGAACAATTACAACGAGTTCCTTCACAGTTTCCGAAGCTAACGTGTACACCTCCCCCCGAAGGAATTGATTCAATACAAGAAATTGATTTTAAACTTGAAAATTATCAATCATTTCAAACAATCAAAGCAAAAATGATTGCTTAATAAATATAAAATGGTAAAAAAAAAATATATATAATATTATTAAAAAATGAGTTCTTGTAGTTGTGGGCAAAATAAACCATCTATTCCAAAACCATCCGAGAATACCGGTAGTTATTCGCCTTTATCAAGTGCATACGAAACATTAAGGGGTTCAACAACTAAAAAAATATGTATGCTTGACTACGCATTACTAATTGTAGCTCTTTTTATTATTTTCAAATTGGTCAAAGGTTATAAGCGTGGGTAGATTTATTTGAGTGCCCCCCTTGCTAATTGATCTGCGATATTATTTCCATAAGAATGTTCGTCCTTATTATTGGTGTGCGCAGGTACATGTATTATTTCTACACCATCTAATTCTTTATAGATTTCGTATGTTTTTTTTATGATAGAAATGTTTTTTTTATTATGTAATAAATTTCCCCTTACCCACTTTTCATACCATTCTAATAAAATAGAAATACAGTATTTTGAATCGGTATAAAGTACGATTGGTAGTTTTATTTCTTTTTCTTTGATCAAGCGGAAACATTCATAGATAGCCGTCATTTCGGCATTGTTATTTGAATGTATCTCCCTATTTAATGCAAGGCCAACATCATCTATTTTAATAGGATTCTTTTCTGAAAAATGTATGCCTATTGATGAGAGGGCTTTGCTACTTCCATTATTAGGACAAGCTCCATCTGTATAAACTATAAATTTATCATGGTTTATTACGGGTTTGTATTCACCGATTTGTTCTAATGATAATTGATATAATTGTTTGTGGTTTTCATGAAACCATGGTTGGCTACATAACCAATTGATATATTGTTTATCCAGTTTGAAAATTTCTTGTATTGTCTTGTTTTTATATTTTCCAAATGTTAAAAACATAAATTCTTTGATTTACATTATATTATTACTAACTTCAAATTTATTTATTTTTCCTCAATACCTTCTAAAAAAGATACAGTCTCATCTAAACCTTGTTCATCAGAATCTATTACGTTAATGATTACTTCAACTTTTACATCCCCCTCAACTTTTACATCCCCCTCAACTTTTGGGGTGATTACTTCTTCAACTTTTGGGGTGATTACTTCTTCAACTTTTGGGGTGATTACTTCTTCAACTTTTGGGATGATTACTTCTTCAACTTTTGGGATGATTACTTCTTCAACTTTTGGGATGATTACTTCTTCAACTTTTTTTTGAAGAACATCTTTTGGGGTGATTACTTCTTCAACTTTTTTTTGAAACCTTACTCTTTCTTCTATTGAAACGATATCTTCAATTCCATCCATAAATTCTTCTTGATCCATTTTTACCTCACTGTCTAATTTATATATCTTACATTTATCCAAACCATTACATATGGATGGAACGGATACTTCGTAGTTTTTGAATTTAACATTGAATTGTTTGATAATATTATCATTTATGATCGGTCCAGCTTCAATTAAACGATCGTATTCTGCCCTGGATAATTTAAGGAAATCACCTTGAAGAACCCTTCTGGAAGGGTCTAACGCTAATTCAATCGCAATATTACGCTGTAGTTTCCCCCATGAAACACCCGCGATTCTATGACCTTCCATCAATTCAGCTACTTTCAAAAAATTCTGCAGTGTAGATACAATACCAGCAAATATATTAACGCCTCCAACAATTGCGGATGCAATTGATTTACTTTCAGGTGGTACGAAGGAATCCATACCGACATTTGCAGCACCGGTTAGCGTTGATAAGATAATAACAGGTATTGAAAAACAATAATACCATGTCCTATAACTCTTTTCACATCTTCCGTGAAGCCACCGGTAACAAGAAGCTTTTTCAGACCATTCAGCAAGTAAAGCTTCGCATTCATCTGTCCACACGTTTTCTTCTTTTTTAAATTCCTTCTTTTTATTTTCCATTTTTTAATATAATATTATATTATAATATATTATTATGGGCGTGTGTAGTTCTACATCTAGTTCGGGAGAAGGTGCTGTAGCAATGAACCAAGCAGAACTTAACATACTAAAAAGTAGAATAACCCGAAAAATTATGAATCACAGCAATCAAGCAACCAAAAAAGTTGTTTCACGGCAAAATATAACGATAAGAGAAAAAGAAAGGAATGGTCCATTATCACCATTCTATTATAAAGAAATAAACCTTTCTAAAGGACCTGGTGGAAGCATGGGTAAAAGAGAGGGTTGCGCCGTATTTGGTTGTTCTTATGATATTACCCAAAGTGCTCAATTTAATATAAATACTTTTAGCAGCAATATTGTCAGTGAAACAAGCTCTATTTTTACTGATATTGAAGCCGCCGTGAGACAAAAAGCTGCGATCTCTTTGGAAGGTAACCCTTCGGGACTGGATGCGGCAGCCAAAGCAATAGATGGCTCAAGTGATATTGTCAAGGATACGATATCATCATTATTATTAAATATTAGTAAAGAGGAATTTGAGAATGATCAGAATATATTGATTGAATATATATCTCCTCCGAGATGTAAAAATCCGTGTGGATTAGATGGTCCAACTCTAGGACCTAGTTTAAATCAAAATGCGCAGACCGAAATATATTCAACTGATATCATTAATAGTGCTCTAGACATTTATGAAACAAACCTACAAGAACATGGAATAGATGCCGATCAAACAATAGAAAAAACGAATCACGCTTGTATTCTCTTAATGGTCGCGGTATGCATCGGTCTGGCAATGTTAGTGATGATTCTCAAATTTGTTCTATCCCGGATTTCCTAAATAGATATTATAATATTTATCATAGTTAATACATGGGTATATTTGGTGAATGGTGGACATTTTTTAATAATTTAATTGTTGGTTTTTCTGAAGAAAAGACCGAAGAAGATCCAATACCAAGTACGATTGAATCTACGAGCGTTATGGGGGCTACCGCCGCGAAAGTTTCAAATGTAATCTCAAAATATGAAAATTCAATTAAACAAAATTTTAATTCAGATCAAAAAATTGTGGTTGATTGTGGATCTGCGAGATTAACTAATTGGCACCTTAAGAAAAGAGGTACAGACTACAATTTTTTAGGTCAACAAATTCAAAATAGTGGGTGTGTACAATTCGGTTGCTGTTATGATATTACTCAAACCGCTAACGTGAAATTAAGCGCAATTAATGAAACAACAATTCAAAATCACCAAGAGATGATTTCGGAGATGAAACAAACACTACTAGCTAATGTAAGTATTGTTGTCGGTGCTGATAATCCGTCGTTGACTGCTTTGAATAGTGCTGCAAATCAGGTGGAAGATGCTACAATTGAACATATTCGTAAAAGCATGGAAAATTTAAGTAATCAGGATATTGAGAACTCACAAGAAATAGTCGTTAAATCTCTATCACCACTTCGGTGTAAAAATCAATGTAATCAAGCACCCACCGCCGGGACCATTGATCAAAGTCTAAATGTTGAAATAGCGGCTGAAAATATTATGACGGATTATATTAAATCTGTAAGTGAAACATATATTTCAATGACAAGTGAAACTGATTCAACAATTGAAGTAGTTGATATGAAAAAAATATATCTGTTGGCAATATGGTCGGTTTTAGTAATATGTGTGGCATACTTTGTGTGTTGTTTTATTGCGTCGGCATTATGTAAGATCGCACTGAAAGGGAAATGTCCGAAGCCCCTTGTATATTTACTTGGTTGTATTATGATGGTAATGATCTATCTCTTTTGGGGTATCGTTCTTTGTATCTTAAGGTCAGGGTCTAAAGCAGAAGGTATGTTATGTATGTTCTAATAATTAATCATATTTTAAATATTATATTAATATAGTCATATATGGGATTTTTTTTAGA
>Ga0308016_10001553_pt1 | contig 11346 bp, 12 predicted proteins | sample Neamet233_FD_203129 | JGI IMG/M metagenome (GOLD analysis project Ga0308016, IMG submission 203129) | Marine microbial communities from water near the shore, Antarctic Ocean - #233 | ecosystem: Environmental > Aquatic > Marine > Unclassified | place: Southern Ocean | collected 2014-07-28
GCCCGAGATGCGAAATTGGTGACCAGTGTATTTGAAGGTTGTAGTGCGTTTCATTTCGCAATTTAAAGCGCTGTTAGGAATTCAATGCTGACGCTCGTGTGTTTTCATGCGCACCCTGACGACGAAGCCATAGCTACTGGTGGCACGATGATGAAGGCAGCAGCAGCCGGCCATAATGTGGTTTTGGTGATGGCAACACGCGGTGAACAAGGAGAACCAGCGCAGGGTGTGCTGAATGATGGTGAACGTCTTGGCGAGCGACGAGAGCGAGAAGTTCGGGCATCCGCTCAGATCCTTGACGTTGAGCGTATTGAATTCTTGCCCTATGAAGATTCCGGCATGATTAATGAGCCCGCCAATCGTAACCCAGCATGTTTTTGGCAGGCAGACGTCGAGGAGGCGGCCGGGAAGTTAGCGGCGATCCTCATCGACGTTAATGCCGATGTTCTAACTATTTATGATGACCATGGTGGCTACGGTCACCCGGACCATATTCAAGTGCATAGGGTTGGTCACCGCGCTGCAGAGATTGCCGGAGTTCTTCGAGTTTTTGAATCGACGATGAACCGCGACCAGATCATTGAGCAAATAGAGTATTTTCGTGAGAACGATGAAAATGGTGAAACGGCAGATCTAGAACTTGACGTCGACACCTTTGGGACACCAGAAAGTCAGATAACCCATGCAGTAAATGTAGAAGCGTTCTCTGACCGTAAACGCAACGCAATGAAAGCGCACGCCTCGCAGATCACAGAAGAATCATTTTTCCTGTCGATGCCCGACGCTATTTTCTCTAAGGCGTTTGGCACAGAGTGGTATATCGCTGCAGGCAGTATTCGGTCGGGCGATTTCCTTACAGATATTATATGACGGCCGCTTAACGCAACTCAAAGACGCTCGCTAATAGGGTTTAATTCTTGAGTTCTGATTGCTGTCGTGTTCGACATTGTCGTTAACCAACAAACGAAGCGAACTACCGACAAATAATAACCTCGGCCGGCTTCGCTTATCGAGATAGAGGCATTACCTAGGCCCCGAAACTGAAACCTAGGGAACTTCTTATTCAATGATGTATGCAGCTTCTCCATGATCGCTTTGATCAAGCCCTGAGAGCTCAGCTTCTTCTGATACGCGAAGCCCCATTGTTTTATCAATGATTTTTGCGATAGCAAAGGTTACGGCAAACGAGTATGCGAAGACCACGCTGATTGACACGATCTGGTTCCATAGCAGAATACCGCCGCCGAAGAAAACGCCATCAATGAAATCGCCGCCGGGGACCGCCGAAGAGTCGGCCATGAAACCAAGAAGAATGGAACCGAGAGCGCCGCCAACCAAGTGGATTCCAACAACGTCTAGGCTGTCGTCAAAACCGAACCTGAATTTGGCTTCGATAGCGAAGAAGCATAGGACGCCACCTAAAGCTCCGAACACGAATGCATGCATGGTCCCCACATAGCCTGCGGCTCCTGTGATGGTTGCCAATCCAGCAATGATGCCTGATGCCATCCCAATGGTGCTGACTTTGCCAGTCTTGATCATTTCAACGATCATCCAGGCCACCATGCCAGCTGCCCCACCAATAAATGTGTTCACAAAAGCTTGTGCAGCTACTCCGTTTGCAGCTAGCGCTGATCCGGCGTTGAAGCCAAACCATCCAAACCAAAGAATTCCGGCTCCTAACATAACGAAAGGGATGCTGTGAGGCTGGAGGAAACGGTTCTGTGGCCACCCAGTTCGTTTGCCCAGTACGATCACCAAAGCTAAGGCTGCAGCGCCCGCGTTCACGTGAATTGCTGTACCTCCGGCGAAGTCATAACCGGGTAAATTGAAGATCCATCCATCAGCTGCATATATCCAGTAAACGACTGGTGAATAGACAACCAACGTCCAGATCGGTACAAAGATCATCCATGCAGAGAACTTCATCCGGTCAGCCACAGCGCCTGAAATTAGAGCAGGAGTGATACACGCGAATGTCATGAGGAAAGCAAAAATTGCTATTCCTTCAGCATCGTGGATGCCTTTCATCCCAACAATACTCAGGTCACCAAGCCAGCTACGACCGCTATCTCCGGAGGCCAAGCTATAGCCAATTAGCACCCACACCACAGGAACAATTCCGAGGCACCACATGTTCATGTTGAGCATGTTGAGAGCGTTCTTGCTTCTGACCATGCCTCCGTAGAAGAGAGCTAAGCCTGGAACCATAAATAGAACCAAGGCAGCTGATGTTAGGATCCAGGCGATGTTGCCTTCCATCTGTTAATCCTTCTGCGCAGAGATCCGAAATTGGACCAGCGCTCAGCCTAATGGTTGAGCTTTTCTGATTTGTTAGTTACATGAGCATTAACTGGTTAGCGGACCAGAATACTGCAGTGCGCTATTTGAGAAATCTTCAGTTGTAATGCCGCAAACCTTTCTTCTTGTTGAAGTTTTTGGTTAGTCGTTGCGAAAGATAATCAGTGCCGCAGTCCACGTCACCATCCTTGAAGCTTCTTCGAGCGAATAGGGGATAGCGTTATCTAAGTTTCCTAAGAATAGAGATGGCCTCTCTCGAGCGAGCATTTACTTAGGTGATCGCGCTAGTGTCAGTCGATGAACGAATATGACGTCATCGCAACCGGATTGCAGTTTCCTGAAGGTCCTGTAGTAATGCCGGATGGCTCTATTGTTCTTGTCGAAGTGAAGCGGGGCACGATTTCTCGAGTTGACCCAACGGATGGGGCAATCGATGTGGTAGCTCGACCAGGCGGCGGTCCCAATGGTGCTGCAGTTGGCCCTGATGGCGCTCTCTATGTTTGCAATAATGGCGGGTTCGCATGGAGTGAGGCTCGCGGATTGACGGTTCCAGGTTTAGTAGCCGAGGACTACTCGTCCGGTCGGATCGAACGAATTGATATGAACACTGGAGAAGTTGAAGTTCTTTATGCCGAGGTCGATGGAGAGCCGCTTAAGGGTCCCAATGATATTATGTTCGACTCGTCGGGAGGATTTTGGTTCACCGATCATGGGAAAACTCGAGCTCGAACGCGTGATCGAGGCGGGCTCTACTATGGTCGCTCTGATGGGTCGCTTGTGCAAGAGATGGCATTCCCCCTCGATGGACCAAATGGTGTCGGATTGTCGCCCGAGGAGGACCGAGTATATGTAGCTGAAACCCATCAAGGCGCCATTTTTTATTGGGATCTCTCTGGGCCAGGTGAACTGGCAGGATCTTCTCATGGCAGGTTTTTGGCCCGACCTGCGGGTAGGAAGCTGTTTGACTCGTTGGCAATGGACGCAGACGGAAATGTGAGTGTTGCTACGATTCAGACAGCGGGAATTAGTACCTTTACCCCTGATGGTGACGAGCTCGAATTTTTTCCCGTAGACGACCCGATCTGCACCAATATTTGCTTTGGTGGTGATGATATGAAATCGGCTTACATAACGTTATCTGGCACCGGCAAGCTAATACGTACCGAGTGGCCCCGGCCTGGGCTCAAGCTGCCTTTCTAGGGTCTGAAAAACATCGACCGCATGGTACGAGAGCTTCTAATCGAAGAGTGTCTGGAACCCAGTATTGAGATCAGCTCGTCACCATTGGGCTGAGGTTGACGGAAAGTCAGCTTCGCAGGTTCGTTAGGTGTGTATAGCAAATCTATTTTGGTTATCGACAGTTGGGTTGCTGCGACCATCAAAAAGTAATGGCTGATCAGGTCAGCGACGACTTAATCGAAGCTCAAATAAGTAAGTAAAGGTAAACACATAATGGTAAGGTACCTTAACATCAGGTAAAGTTTACTGATTGGTTGGCGCGACTTGATATTCGGCGATCGAAAGATGAATTCGATGTTTACAAAAAAAGTGGTTTCTTGGCTGCTGTTCTAGTACTTATGAATGCTTAACGGAGTGCTTGGGGTGGACTGAGGTAATCTCGCGATGCTGCTCTTCGATTCAACGATGAGTCCGACGAGCAGCATCGCGAACCCCTGCTTTCAAGGCGGTTTCGGTGATCGAAGGTGAAGCAGATGAAGATCTAGGAAAGAGCAACGGTTATTCCCGAAAAGCTTTCCTGGGGTAACGGGAGCAGCTCTTGCGGCTTGGGTAGCGTGGCCCTTGCCGAAGAGCTCGTTTCTTGAGAACGAAACACCAAAGATATCTTTAGCATTGTCGTTTCGAGGGATGTGCCAAGCTGGGATTATCGCATTGTGACCGAAGGCTGGACTTGTGCTTGCGCTGGTCGCAATTGGGCCTGGTCGGAAAAATGGTGATGGGTTCTATTTTGCTCTTCCGGGACCTGGGTTGAGAAATAAACCGATTGGCACCTCACTCATTTCGGCCTAAGGGGCGAAATTGAGAGTTGCCTAAGGGTTCATGATGCATGTTGGCTCCCTTGATGTTTAGTCAGTTGTCTTGGGAATCACGTGAATCTTCTCGGCGATATGCCAAGGCACATCTACAATTCCGCTATTTGTCCTGACGGTGAGGCCGATAATTGGGTCGTCGGCTAGGACTGTCAAAGCGTCACCGGCACAGAATCCAGCACCTATTGGACTATTGAAGGAAAGGGTACTCACGTCGTCTGACTCATTTGCAGCAACAATTCCTGTATGCCCGACTGCAAAGCAACTTAGTGAAACTCTAGGGCCAGAGTCTGCGGTCTCAGTTTCCCAAAAAGCGGCCATTAAGCAAGGTTAACAAATAAACATAAGAATGCCTATTGATAATTCTATGGTCGCTGGGTCTATGGGTTAATATCTATTTCCGCCTCAAATTTTCGATTTATCGAGGGTTCTGATTTGAGGTATGTTGAGTCGCTGATACCTCTAAATTGAATTAATTGTTAGCTTTAGTGCTTGGAAGGGTAACGAAGGATCTTAATTTGCAGTCCACTTTAACCGATGGAATAATCCCGAAGAAGCTTATGTAGCTCTATGACGTGCATCTCTTCTTCACCTATTTGTGTGCGCGCGAACTCTTCAAGATAAACCGAATTATTTTCAGAGAGCTTCAGCAATGTTTTGTACAGGAGCAGGGCGCGATGTTCGTGGTCAATCGATTCTTTCAACACAGTTTCGAGTGAATGGTCATGGCTTTCTTCGATCGTGGCAATGCCCTGTTCGGGGTGGCCTCCCAAGCCAGTTAAAATTTCTCCGACCTGCTGGGCATGCAGAAGGGACTCGTTGGCCTGAGCCTTCATGAAGTCAACTAGGGGAAGCCTGTTCGGGCCTGTGATGACTAGTGAATAGTGAGTGTAACGAACCACCCCTGCTAACTCAGCCTTCATGATATTGTTCAGTATCGGTATCATTCGCTCAGTGTCTATGATGTCCTCTAACAAGATTCTGTTCTCCTGTGTCGTTGCGGTAACAGCTTATTAGCAAATACGAACTAGAGGATAATGTACTTCTAAGTATCTTGGTGAATTGAGTGGTTTCTACTGAGGTATCGGGTTCGGCTTAAATAATAGCGTATAACGTCAACAACGATGTTAGGTTTGCTTAACATATGTTGTTGATCGAATTTGTCCAAAACTATTTAGTCAGAAGTGAAAGCGCATGACTGACATAGCGACTGCTGGCTCAGACGACCATGGTGGAGGCGGGGCCGGCCCAACCATAGCCGGTGATCCATCTTCATTTCCAAATGATGCCGAACTAGCCAGAACTTTAACGCAGGCAAACTCACGGGCGACTCTTTCCACCCTTACCTCTCATGGATATCCCTATGGCAGTGTTGTTTCCTACGTTGCTACTGACAATGGTTCTCTTGTGCTCCTTATTTCTGATGTAGCCGAACACACAATTAATGTGCGTCAAGATTCTCGTTCCAGCATGCTGATAGCCGATGACTCGCCGGTAGAAGAAGACCAGCTTGGCAAAGCCAGGCTTACTCTTTTGGGTCGGTTAAGCATCTTGACCGACCCTGGCAAAGAGCGTGAGATGTACCTTCGAGAGCATCCATACGCGTCTTTGTACGCAGATTTTTCTGACTTTAATTTCTGGTTATTCGAAATTAAAGAATGTCGATACGTTGGTGGCTTTGGGCATATGAGTTGGGTTGACGCCGAAAATTTCATATCGGCTTCGCCTGACGTGTTGCACAAATCAAAAGAAGGCATTATCAAACACATGAATGATGACCATGCCGCTGCAAACTTAACCTATGTTCGGTTGCTCGCCGGACTGCCGGAAGCTACGAGCGCTGCAATGGTTGATGTAGATCGTTACGGCATGACTTTAGTTGCTGCTTTGTCAGACGGATCCCAGATAGCGAGAGTTCCCTTTCTGGAACCATTAACTGGGCCAGAGCAAGCGCAAGGTGCAGTGATTGCCTTGCTTGACAGTGTCCGAGGCAGCAGCGAGTGAAACTGGCTGCAAAGTGGTTACCCAAATCGGGGATACTTTTCCTGGTTCTCTGGTCGTTCATTGCCTGTTCGTCGAATCTCCCGGAAAAAACATTGGCGAGCGTTCCAAATACAAGCCCGTCAATAGAAGAAAAAAACTCAGAAGTGCTGAAATACGAAATACTGCCTTCTCTTCCAGTAACTCTGTTAGACCATCTTGGCAATAAAGTAACAGTTGAGTCAGTGGAACGGATTATCCCTTTGGAAGGTTCCATCGCTGAAATCGTTTTTGCGCTGGGGCTAGGAGACAAAGTAGTTGCAACAGATCTTTCAGCAACCTGGCCAGTCGAAGCCGATCAGCTTCCACAAATTGGATATCAGAGGGCGCTAGCTTCAGAACCAATAGCGGCTTTTAGTCCAACGGTCTTAATTGGGACTGATATTGCTGGCCCGCCGAAAACGATTGCAGATCTAAAAAGGCTCGGGTACGCCCTGGTGATCGTCCCTAGCGAAGCAACAGCTGAAGGGCCACCGCAAAAAATTCGGGCAGTTGCCCGAGCCTTAGGGGTGCCGGGTCGAGGAGAATCTCTAGCAGGGCAGCTAGAAGCGGTGATCGCCGCCAACACCCAAAAACCTGATGTTTCTAGCCCGATCGTCGCTGCTTTGTATATTCGGGGGCAGGGTACCCAGTTGGTTCTCGGCCGGAACTCAGCAACTCATTGGTTAATCGAAGCCGCTGGTGGGCGAAACGTTGCGGATATTCTTGACCTAGACGAATACACGCCGATAACAGCAGAGGCTCTTCTCGTAGCTAATCCTGATGTGATCCTTGTTCCGTCAGCTGGCCTTGAATCAGTCGGAGGAATAAATGGCCTTCTAGGAGTTGGCGGAATCTCACAAACGAGCGCAGGTATAAACAAGGCAATACTTTCTTACGATGACCAGCTTCTTCTTGGAAACGGGCCGCGCACGGGCGCGTTACTTGAACAGTTAACAACGGACCTTCTCGCTGTTTCGAGAAACGTAGATGAGCGTTAGTGAGTGTCAAATAAAAATGCTTCCATCCTGCAATCGCGGCAACAGGTTTAAGACGTTTTAATGCAGTCCTGCTCGAATCGTAGAATCTAAATAAGGGAAACAATGAACAAATGCAAGGCTCTACTATTTTCATTTGTCTTTTTTCTGCTCTTGATGATGCCGGCCTGTAGCTCTGATGACGGCGCTAAGCAGAGTCCAGAAAAAACGGACCAATCTTCAGCTCTGAATAGCGAGATAGACGGCAACGATGGCACGTTTGTTGTCGAAGAGGTCGAAGAGGTCGAAGAGGTCGAAGAGGTCGAAGAAGTCGAAGAAGTGAACGTGGGCATAGAGAAGGAGTTTGTGACCCCTGATTTCTCGGAAGAAGAACAGACAGCCGTTGACGCTTTTGCTTTAGTGTATGACAGCGAGGCTGAGTGGGAGGTCAAGTCTCTACATCTAGAAACCAGCGACCTTTTGGAAGCTAGCAACGAACAATATCGCGCCGGCAATGAATCAATGGGCGGAATATCGCTCCGACCCACTGGTGTCAATATAGAAGGCGACATAGCAACGATAATTTATGATGTTCTGTTTGGAGCAAATCCAGCATACGAATCTTTGGAACGAATAATTACTCGTGTGGATGGTGTTTGGAAAGTGAGCCGCGACGATTACTGCGGCTTTTTGTCTTCCGCTCGCACTCCGTGTAGCTAATTAGATGGTTGTAACTTTTCTGATCCTCGGAGCGATAATGATCTCTCCGATATTTGTAGTCGCTTGGTGTCGAAAATCTGGTCGAGCCGCTCAACCGATTGTCACTAATCACACGATTGGAATTTTTGTTTCAATTTTGCTTGTCCTAGGTACAGCGCTTATTAGCTTGCGCTACGGGGCATTAGAGATGTCCTGGTCAACAACGGTGAACGCTCTAGTGAATTTCGATGAGACTAGTCACGAGCACCTCATAGTCAGAGAATTGCGTTGGTCGCGAACAATTCTTGGCCTTGTAGCTGGAATGAGTTTTGCTGTTGCGGGTGCCCTAACTCAAGGTGTTACCCGTAACCCGCTAGGCGACCCAGGGATACTCGGTATAAACGCTGGAGCTACGTTCGCAATAGTTACTGCTATCTATGCGGCCGACATAGTAACCCCGAAAGGGTATGTGTGGTTTGCATTCCTAGGAGCCTCAGTTGCGTTAGCTTTAGTTTATGCGATTGCAAAAGTGGGTAGCGGTGGGGTAACACCTGTCAAATTGGCTTTGGCTGGAGTGATAATAACGGCACTGCTTGGCGGGTGGACAAGTTCGATATTAATTCTGGACGAAGAGACCTTTGATGAAGCTCGATTCTGGTTGGCGGGCTCCATATCGAGCAGGGGTACTGAAGAAATCTCGGTACTGTACCCGCTAATAATTTTTGGTCTGTTGATCGGAGTCTCGCTGGGGCGCCAAATAAACATCTTGAACCTCGGAGATGAAACAGCAGCTTCGCTCGGTCAGCGGACGGCGCTCGTCAGAACGGGCGTCGGAGGAGTTGTGGTGCTGCTTTGCGGCTCGGCCGTAGCGATAGCAGGACCGCTTGCTTTTGTAGGGTTGGCAATACCTCACATGGCGCGCGCTTTGGTAGGGCCTGACTACCGCTGGATTTTGATTTATAGTTTTCTGCTTGGCCCGTGCTTGGTTCTTGGTGCGGACGTTCTCGGTCGAGTAATAATGAGGCCAGAAGAATTGCAGGTCGGAATAGTGACTGCCGCGGTTGGAGCCCCGTTCTTAATTTATCTTGTCCGCTTTACCAGACTTAGCGAGGTGTGACACCGTGTCTTTTTCTGCGGTCGTGACACCTGTAATTCCAACCCTAGCTGTAGTCATAGCGGCAGTGCTGTTTACAGCAGCACTGCTTATGTTTGGCGAACGGCTGCAGTCGCGAGAAGTCACGTTTCGGATCGGTTCTATTTCGGGCCTTGTCGAAACGAAAGTCATGTGGCTAGGAGTGGGGACAGCCCTAATTACAGCAGTACTTGTCGGAGTAGGGCTTACCGTCGGTGATTATCCCGTACCTGCCTCGAGAGCATTAGCTACTGCATTGTGGGACAGAAATGGTGAGTATGACTTTGTAATTAATCATCTAAGATTTCCCCGCATAGTCGTAGCGGTTCTAGCGGGTATGTGCTTGGCTGCCTCTGGGTTTATCTTTCAATCACTTATTAACAATCCGCTCGTTTCCCCCGATATTATCGGCATAAATGCTGGTGCTGCTGTGTGCGCTATCGCTATTTTGGCTATCGGTGGAAACGTTTCCTACGTGCCTTGGGCGGCATTTGTGGGTGCTTTGTTAACGGCAGGTCTTGTATATGTGCTCTCTTGGAAAAGAGGCGTAGAAGCAACGCGTATTGTGCTAGTGGGAATTGGAATCAATGCTTTACTTGGTTCCGTAATCACGTTCATAATTGTGCGTTACCCCATAGAACAAGTTGTTGCTGCTGCAAGATGGCAAGCAGGTACGCTTTTTGGTGTCTCCTGGGATGACGCGAGAACCTTGGCAATTGGTCTCCTAGTTCTTCTCCCTTTGGCTTTCGTGTTTACGGTTCGTCTTCGTGTTTTGCAACTTGGAGATGAAGTAGCTACCGCAGTTGGTTCCTCTATTGAGCCAGACCGTCTAGCACTTCTTGCTGTGGGGTCACTATTAGCTGCTCTTGCTACTTCGGTAATCGGCCCTCTCGGGTTTGTTGCACTCATAGTTCCTCAGGCCGCTCGGATGTTAGTGGGCACTATCAGCGGCGGTGCTCTTTTGCTCACTTCATTATTTGGCGGATTTTTTCTTCTTGGAGCAGATCTAGTTGCTCTGCGGCTCTTTGCTCCAGTGATGCTCCCCGCTGGCATCGTTACCGCAGCGCTGGGCGGACCGTATTTCCTTTTCTTATTAGCAAGGTATAACCGTGCAACTTGAACCTGAACTTTTTTTGCCACTGGTAGGAGTTGATCTAACCATCTCATACAGCGGCCCGAAGATTGTAAATGACCTATCGATCGATATTCCTGCTGGAGAGATAACCGCGATTGTGGGACCTAACGGATGTGGAAAGTCGACTTTGCTGAAGGCATTAGGAAGGATCCTGACGCCCGACAGCGGAAGGGTTTTGCTTAACGGTGAGGATCTGCACCTACGACGAACAAAAGCTATTGCCCGAGAAGTAGGTTTATTGCCCCAGAATCCGCAGTCTCCAGAAGCCGTTATCGTTTCGGATCTCGTTCGGCGCGGAAGGTACCCTCACCAACGGCTATTCAGTCAATGGTCAAAGAGTGATGAAGAAGCAGTAAAAAAAGCGATAGACACAACCGGCTTGACTGAAGCGTCAGATCGCCCGGTCAATGAGCTCTCAGGAGGCCAACGACAGAGGGTGTGGATCGCTATGATTCTTGCTCAAGAGACGCCGATCATGCTATTGGATGAACCAACGACTCATCTTGATTTAGCTCACCAGATAGAGATACTTGAACTGCTTAAATCGCTTAGCGAAGAGCAAGGGAGAACAGTCATAATGGTCCTGCATGATCTAAATCTTGCCGCTCGCTACGCCTCGAACTTAATCGCAATGCGAAATGGTGAAATCAAAGTATCCGGGCCACCGGAAGATGTTGTTTCTGCGGGAACCATTAGAGATGTGTTTGGTCTGGAATCACTAGTAATTAAAGACCCAGTGACTGGCTCTCCTCTATGTATTCCTCTGCCTCCATCGGGTAGCTCTACTCTTTGAGGGAACGCTATCGGCCTATTCGAGCGTCTAGATTTTGAAACCCCAAGTTCGAATAGACCACTTTTGGGTATCTAGTGATCCTATTTCGATAGTTCATGTTTGAGAAAATAATGGTGACGGCATACTCGCGTTTGATTAATGAGAGCGAACCGAATAGGGGGCTGTGAAGGCAAGCCAAGTGTTTGCGATTGTAATTAGCACTAAATGAGCGTTAAGCCGCTATCATTTAGTACTAAATACTT
>Ga0308016_10001555_pt1 | contig 11340 bp, 9 predicted proteins | sample Neamet233_FD_203129 | JGI IMG/M metagenome (GOLD analysis project Ga0308016, IMG submission 203129) | Marine microbial communities from water near the shore, Antarctic Ocean - #233 | ecosystem: Environmental > Aquatic > Marine > Unclassified | place: Southern Ocean | collected 2014-07-28
AATGAATACGACCAAGCACAACACCTGTTTTCGCAAGCATTGGAAATTAAGGAAACACACAATGATGAAAGCGGCGTGGCCGTAGCACTTATCGGACTTGGAAATATTTTAGAATCGAAGAAAGATTACCAAGCGGCTCAACACCATTATCGTCAAGGCTTAATCATCAAACGAAAGCAAAAGGATTTGGAAGGTGAAGCAATTATTCTCGCCAACCTTTCGACGATTGCTGAACATCTTGGAAATACCAGTGATGCTCAACGATTAACCAACGAGAGTGTCGCCATTAAACGGCAAATCGGTGACCGTAGAGGCGAAGCATTTTCCCATATACAACTCGCATCTCAAGCCAAACAACGAGGCGATTTAGTTGAAGCAGAACGTTTGTACAAAATGGCGTTAAAAATGAAAAAGAAACTTTCTGACTTACGGGGTCAATCAGATACACTGAATCTTTTGGGTGTCTTTTTCGAAGAACAAGATCAATTCGTAGAAGCGGAACATTACTTCAACGAATCTCTCGCCATCATGAAGCAACTTGGAGACCGGCAAGGGGAGGGAATTGCGTTGTTTAACATTGGAAATACGCTTCTCTACCGTAATCAACTGGAAAAGGCAGGAGAACAATTCGAATTGAGTTTACGCCTCGCCAAAACAGTGAATGACCACGAAGGCCACGCTGATGCGCTCGTTCAATTAGCATCGATTGCTGAACATCAGCAGAACATGCAACGCCGACAAACTTTACTGTCTGAAGCGGCGGCAGTCTTGCGTAAAAACAACATCCCAGTGACGGGTTGGCTTCAAGAAAACGGCTTCTGAAAGTTCTTCCTCGCAAGAATCCGAAGTTCCATTGTACTTCGATGTAAAATGTAATACGGTGCAATAATACGCAGTGAAACATGGATATCAGTACGTGGGTTGGATTACTCGGCCCAGCAGCGATTGAGGGAGTTATTCTTGGAGCGATTCTTGCCTTCATTTGGTCGATGGCAACAAAGATATTGCAATGGTTGATAATCGGCGAAATCATACTTTTCAAATGGCTTGAATCGCGTGATATTCTCGTTGTTAATTGGGAGCGATTGACTCTCGGTCTCCTTGAAAATGGTACCATCGCTGCCCAAGAAGCACTTACTCTTCTTGAATCGACCATCGAATTGAGCACCTATGGCTTGAGTATCACTCTTGGGTTTATCTTGGTTCGAAAAATCAAAGGTTGAACCATTTTCAAACAGTTGTACAAACTGTTTGGTTGGATACCATCGTAATGGTATCTGCTTCCCAATTAAGAGAACAGTGCTCGATTAATTTCTTCTTGTGTGATGGTGCAAAATTGGCCCAGTTCAAGTCCGTATTCTTTTAGTACCATTCCTTCAGTTGACAAGCGATGCAAATGATTGACATGGTTTCCAAGGGTAGTAAACATTCTACGGATTTGCCTTTTCTTCCCCTCATCAATGGTTAAAACTGCACATGTTGCACTTTCCAGCTCGATGGTTGCAGGGCGGGTTAGAAATTCTTCTAACGAGCCGTATTCGGTGACGGATACTTCAACGCCTTCGCGTATTGACTCGAGTTGAGCCTCAGTAATTACCTCCTTCGTCTTCACTCGGTAAGTCTTCTTGATGTTCTTATTTGGGTCGGTGACTGAATGGACTAATTTTCCATCAGTGGTGACCAATAACAATCCAGTCGTCTCTTCATCGAGTCTACCGACGGTGACCAGAGATTCATAGATAGAAGGCTCTACAGCATCTCGAAAAATCTCATAGACAGAGACTTTGTGATGTTCAAGTTCTTGTGAATTGAGGCGGGAACAAATACATCCCGAAGGTTTGTTGAGGAGAAAATAAACATCATTGGAGGGAAGAAACAATTCTTTGCCACGGTACTTTACTGCACGTTTTGCAGGATTGAATTCATAGGCGATATGTTTCACAATCGAATCATTGACCGTGACATCACCACTCCAGATGGCTTGCTTGACTTCTTCTTTCGATGAAAACTCACCGCATTTTGAAAGGAATTGATGAATTCGAAGTTTCATATGGATTCCCTTATCGGTCGGTGTATTCATTTTGTTCTTAGCAGTTCCTCTTTGAACGATTGTTTCGGATGACGGTATTCTGCTGCTGATTGATTGATTGATTGATTGATTGATTGATTGATTGAATGATTGATTATCTTGAACTATTACAAACTTATTTTTAAAATTTATAAAATCAAAAACCGGCAAATCGTTTATATTGATGAGTTTTATCAAGGGTCATGGTAAAAATTGAATTTGATATGAATCCGAAACTCTTTTTCCAAAATATTTTTGAACTTTTCAAGAAAAAGAGGAGTTTGCAACTTTTCACAGGAATCATTACTCTTCTTTTGATATCGATGCCGGTTCATTCTTATTATCTTGAGTCTATCATTCCGGCAAATGCTCATGAACGAGAAAATATGTATTTCATTGATGCAGAAGATGGGGGGATTGCTTGGATTGCTGAAACCAGTAGAGAATTTAGTAATCAAGAAACTTTCTCGATACTTATGGATGAAACTCAATTTCCTGAAGAAGCGAAGGAGATGAATATTGTTGCTGTTTATTTGTCGGTATATGTGATGGATTCCGAGGAAGATAATGAGGACACATCCGGTCTTGGTTGCCTCGCCAATGATGGTCAAGATGCGCCAGATTCTGTATCGGTCGTTATGGATCATCCATCAGCAGAATCAGTTAGTTTCACCACTGAATCGAGTACTTGGGGGGGCCTGGAACTTTTTACATATCCCAAATTTGAGACTTACCCTTTTATTCAGGGGTATACTGTGGAAGAGATCGAAGAATTATTTGATACAAGTGAAGAAGTGATTGGAGAATATTCGATTAACATTACTGCAAATGTAGAATCAGGAGATTCAACATTTGAGTGTGAACGCGAGGATTCAAGTGTAACAATTCAATATCAACTCACGCTTTCCTACTTCGATGTTCAAGTTGTAGAATGGATCGGGCCGATTTAATTTTGAAAGTCTTTCCCGTTTCAACATACTTTAGACTGGCATCGATTACCACCCTTACGGCACTCTTTTTCAATGGGCGATGCAGGATTTGAACCCGCGTCGACGGGTTCGAAGCCCGTCAGGATATCCAGGCTACCCTAATCGCCCTTAGCCTTGCGATACACCCCCCCTTCTTGAAGAAGGCGGAAGGGTTGGCTCGTCTATGGGGCGCTCATTACCGTGTATTCCAATGGGGTGCTCCGCCTGTTGCCGAGAGACAACCATGCCAATCACCAAGGCTGAAGCGGCACTACTTGCACGCAGAACCGGAATGGCGGTTGAAGACTTCACGTGGAGAAATAACGGCATCCTCACTCTTCTGAACGATGAAAGTACCCGAGCTTGCGTCTTTTTGTTGACCGATTCTGCAGACATTAATGCTGAAGGAATGTGTTCAGTCTACGAAGTTCGTCCACAAGGCTGTCGAACTTATCCAAATGTCCTGGATCACAACGATAATGTCATTCTCGATGAGGGTTGTCCTCACAAAGCACAATTCCCTGTGCCAACTGAAGAAGATGCGATTGTACTTCTCAATCTTGAGGAACAATTGTTGCGTGAAGAATGAGTCGACCGAGACTTGCGTGGACATGTTCGACCCAGCGTTGGTTAATACGCCACCCTGTTTCAGCAAAGGTTGATTGAATATCGTGCCATTGTCCGTGAAGCAGTTCCACAGAAACATCCACTTCCAGCGCTTCATCAGGGTGTTCTCCAAAGGGGTGCATCGGTAAAATCAACACCAAATCAGCATCAGAGGCGGCCACCATTCGAGCACTTTGGAGTACCGAGCGAATCAATTCAGCATGGTCGAGGGAACCATGAGAATTCCGACCATATGGTGGGTCGAGAACAAAACCACAAATCCGGTTGTGTGCATGTGAAGGTAGAACATCAGGCAATTTTGTAGCGTCGCCTAAGAGGAGTTTGGCCTCCGAATTCGGCATGGCCCAATCAAGATTCTTTTGGGCTCCTTCAATCATCAACGGGTCGAGGTCAATCCCATATGTTTCACGGCCTGAAAGCGCAGCTTCAAGGACAAATCCACCGGTACCGGTCATGAGGTCAAGCGTCGCTCCTTTGTCATGTGGTCCTGATGCTACATTGACTGCCAGACGGGCAAGTCGTGGGTCAAGGCTAACAGGCTTGAAGAACGGTCGGTCTGTTGCACGTCGAGAAGTAATGCCGTCAGAATCATCACCTGAACCAACCATCCAACCACATGCGATGATTCCTGCACTAGCGTCAAGCACCATACCAAGACGGTGCACTGGAGATTCAAGGTCGATTGAATAGCCTTGTGATGAAAGAATACCACCAATTTTTCTTGCCAATTCACGACTGCTGACGCCAGCCATTTTACCTTCATGCTTCATCGAACGCACCGCAACTGAACCCGTGCGTGGATAGGTTTCAAGATAAGTCTGCATCTGTTCAATAAAGACCGAAGTATCAATTTCATGTTCCCAAACGACTGCGTGACAAAGCAATGCTTGACATCCACTAGCGCGCTCGACAGTGGCTTGCATTTGGGAGAGTGAAATATCGCCTTCAAGTCGGACCAATCTTCGAGAAGCCAATCGAATCAGTTTGGCGTGTGGCAGCAGTGCTGAGACTTCTGCTCGAGCCAATGCTGGATGCCAGCCACGTAAACTCGCTACATGACTCGCCATGGTGGGCGCTTGCGCCTCGACTTCTTGACGGATTCGGATGCGAATATACACATACTGTCGCCTCATGTTCACTTCATGGGCTGTAACCTTCGTGACCTCGTAACGCCTGAGGACATCGATTTGGCCAGCCTTTCAGGACAGCGCGTCGGCATTGATGCTTTTCTGACAGCATTCCAGTTCCTTACGACAATGCGTGACCGTTCACCTCAAGGCGATGGTGGACCACTTCGTTCTGATGACGGTAAAGTCGTCTCCCACCTGATGGGGTTTCTCAACCGAACTGCAACCTTGTTGAGTCTCGGTATCAAACCAGTTTACATTTTCGATGGTGATTCACCGGAATTGAAAGCGGATGAATTGGCATCAAGACGAGCGCGTAGAGAGGAAGCAGAGCGCGTTCACAAAGAAGCCTTAGCCGTCGGTGATTTTGCATTGGCACAAAAAATGGCGCCGCGCATCATGCATTATTCTCAAGAGATGGTTGATGAAACCAAGCAAATGCTCGACTTACTTGGCGTACCTTGGGTTGTAGCCAAAGCAGAAGGTGAAGGTCAAGCAGCAGTGATGGCAGCCAGAGGTCAACTCGATATTGTCGCAACCCAAGACTGGGATGCACTGTTGTATGGAACGCCTCGACTGGTTCGTAATCTGATGAGCGATGGTACCAAACAACATGGAAGAACCGTCCGTGCACAACTCATCAATTTGCAAGAAATGCTCGACGGCCATGAACTCAGCAGAGAACAATTGGTCGATTTAGCAATTATGATTGGAACCGATTTCCATCCTGGCATCAAAGGCATAGGCCCAAAGACCGGAATCAAACTCATCAAAGAACACGGTTCTATCGAAACAATTTGTCAAGTAAAAGACAAAGAAGTCCCTCTTCGCCTTGATGAAATCCGTGAAATTTTCCACAACCATCCTGCGGTTGAAGTTGCAGATGAAGATCTGCTCCCAGGTCAAATCGATGTCAAAGGCCTCACACAATTCTTGCAAGTCGAGCGCCAATTCAGCCAACGTAGAATGGATAACGCGTTTGACAAGTTACGGGCAGTTGGACTCATTCGTGAAGGTGGACAAACTTCCTTATTCTCATTTTGAGGGTTGCATAAAGCGCAACGGGCTTGCTAACACATCAACACCTTGGTATTGAGTGACGGCTTGACGTGCTACACTTTGAGGGTCTGCAAGAGCTTCGAGAACAGTGTTGACCGGCGCACAAGGAACACCGAGTAATTTCTGCTCGAGTTCACTGCGATTGAATTTGGAAACTACGTTTGCAACACATGATTCCACCGCTTCACGAGCATGGACTCGCCCCTCATTGGTTACCCAATTCTCTTGAGTGTCAAGTTCCAATGCTTCGACTAAAGTGAGCCATTGATTATCAGATCCGACGCCGATAACAAACCATCCATCTTTCGCTTCAAAGGCACGATAGGGAACCAAATTGGGATGGGCTGAACCCATCCGAGTTGGATTGGCACCGCTGGCCATTGCGTTATGGGCTTGGTTGATTAAAGCAGCAATCGCACAATCCCAAAGTGACAGGTCAATACGCATGATTTCACCTGTCTTTTGTTTGTGAAATAATGCAGCTAGAATAGCGTTTCCAGCATTGAGTCCTGTAATGACATCAATCCATGCAACACCAACTTTGACCGGTGCTCCACCGGCTTCCCCGGTGATACCCATGATTCCACTTCGTGCTTGTAAGGCGACATCGTACCCCGGTTCATCGCGTCGGGGCCCTGTAGCACCATAGGCTGATATTGAGCAAAGAATAACATCACTCGGCAAAGGTCCAAGCAGACGTTCAAGCGTTCCAGGTCGGAAGTTTTCAACGACGACATCCGCCGTTTCAATCAACGCTCGAACCTGTTTTGCCTCGCGTTTGAGGTCAAAAGTGACAATCTCCTTGCCCCGATTGCATGATAAGAAATACGCGGCGACTTTTTTCCCATCAAACCCCGTTGTGAATGGAGGGCCCCATTGACGGGTATCATCGCCCCATGGTGCTTCGATTTTGATGACTTCAGCACCGAGGTCAGCCAGCATTTGAGTCGCATAGGGTCCAGCCAATATTCGTGAGACATCGACAATTCGAATACCCTCTAGAATTCCGCTCATGTACCCCCGAAGTGTCCGAAAGGGTTGAACCTCACCCCCCGAACCGTTGGCTATGGAGCGGTTGAATTTCGAAGATGACCGACTCTGGATGCGCTTGTTGATGTTGGGCATCTTGCTCAATATCATCGTCTGTTTTACCAGCGACTTAGGATTAGATACGCAGGTCAAAATGGCGGTCGATGAAAACGGTGCACTCCCATGGGGCGATTTACGCCCTGAAACTGCAGGTGAAAGCGACCCTGATGACGGTGGTCATCGTGTTGTATTACCGTTGTATAGCATGCCGGAAGTAGGCATTAAAGCGATGGCTTTGCTTACTTTTGCTGGCATGATTGCTTGTGTATATCGATGGGGAGGTGTGCGTTCTGCTGCAATTCTTTCGCTCTCGCCAGCGTTTATTTTCTCAATTGGTCGTGGCTATGAAGAAGTCTATTTGGCGGTTTTTTGTGCTGTTTCCTTTGTGCTTTTTACCGGTTTTTTCTCATCTAAAAACCGGATACTCCAAACGTTTGGTGGAGGGGTCGCATTCATGCTTATGCCGTATGCAAAAGGTTTCACAGGTGGAACTGGAATCCTTGTCGGCGCATTGGCGTTGACCGTTTTGGCTACGCTTTGGAATGAGGCTCAACTGCGTGGGGGTGAGAAAACCAGTTGGATGTCAAAACCGCATGTCGTTGGAATTGTTGTTTCTCTTGCAGTGTCTCTCTGCATGATTGCTCTTAGTTTTCTTGAATACAGCAGTACGCTTTCTATAATGGTTGAAAATCCTGTTCGTTACATCACTGCGTTTGCGTTTTCTGTGCTGGACCTTGTGATCATTTTTACCTTATTGGGAATGGTGGCATGGCCATTTGTAGGACCGGCTCTTCAAGGACTCAAATCAATCGATGATTCAAAGACTGCCATGATGGCTGGATATATTGCGGGAATTATGACCGCGCTTGTGTTCTATGTCGCAGCTCTTTGGACCTATGAAGCGAGTATTTGGAATGCCGATTGGCCAGGCGTGATTTGGACGATGGGTAATAATGGGCGATATGCCACAATGCTGTTCATACCTCTTGTGTTATTGCTTCAACAACTGCGACTTCATATTGAAGTGCCAACATACAATGCACCTCTCTCGAAAGCTAAGGTTGTAGGATTGACTGTTCTTTTACTTCTGCCACTTTCGTTGCTTGCCTCAATACACGGGCAAACTATGTGGACTGATGAAGCGGCAAGTGAAATGGAACTTGACAATGGAGAGCACTTTTTGTATGTCTCAGAAGATACACTTGGTATGCACTGGTTGTATACGTTCTATGCTCCACTTGATGCGGAGGAAAAGGGGATTACCGGTCATTGGAGATCAGTAGATTCAACCTGGGAGTCGGATTTAGACTCCACTTTATCGCAAGTGACAACACTCGTTGTTTCACCAGATGTAACGTTAACACCCGATGGGTGGATTGTTAAATCAAGTGGAGAAGTGAATCTTCTCAACGGTGGAGGAGAGTGGCGCGTATTAACGCGCTTCTAACCTCAAGCGTTTTTGTCAGCTTGGACTTGTGCACGGACTTCTTGTGCAGCAGACTTTGCTTCTTGCATAGCCTTGCGGACACGAGTTCCAGCAGCAGCGTTACCCTTGTCATGCCGGACGGCATCAGCAAGAGCGGCAGTTAAATCTTCAATCATCGTTTGAACCATAGCCTCGACGGACATAACCTGCTCGCTGAGTATTCGGCTTTTATTGCTTGCCCCAAAAAAACATGAAAGAAGGTAACAAAAATCGTTGTATAGAGCGCCGAATTAGTCAGATTCGCGGCAAAAAGGTAGAACCCAGCAAAAATCCAGCCGTGATTTCAAGCGAGGGGTTGAAAACCCCACGGTTGGAGGGGATGTCAAGGAGGAGTAAGACATGGGTTTCGGCGTTCAAGGAACTTTGCCGGACCCAGACCCTGTTGTTACACAGGAGTGGATCGATTCTATTCTTGCTGTTCAAAACCAACTCGGTGACGAAGAAGCCCGTCGCCTCTTACTGTCAACTGTTGATGCTGCTCGCCATGCTGGCGTTGAAATCGATGTTGTCAATACCCCTTACCTCAACACCATTCACCCCGATAGCCAAGGCCATTACCCTGGCGATTTGGAAAAGGAACAGCGCCTCCACGGTGTTATGCGATGGAATGCAATGATGATCGTCACTCGTGGCAACACCTTCTTCGAAGGCATAGGCGGTCACATCTCGACCTATGCATCAACTTCCCATGCATGGGAAGTGTGTTTCAATCACTTTTTCCGCGGCAAAGATGGTGCAGGACAAGGCGACCACCTCTACTGGCAAGGGCACGCGTCCCCAGGAGTCTACGCCCGTGCTTGGCTTGAAGGGCGATTGACCCATGAGCAAATAGAGGCATTCCGTCAAGAAACTGGCGGTAAAGGATTATCTTCGTATCCACATCCACGCTTAATGCCTGATTTCTGGGAGTTCCCATCTGTAAGTATGGGCCTTGGCGCTATGACAGCCATTCATCAAGCCCGTTTCAACCGCTACCTCGAAGGACGTGGCTTGGTTTCAACTTCAAACTCTCGCGTCTGGTATACTATGGGTGATGGCGAATCTGATGAACCCGAATCTCTCTCTCAACTCTCTCTTGCAGGACGTGAAGGTCTTGACAACATTGTCATGACCATGAACTGTAACCTACAACGACTCGATGGTCCAGTTCGCGGGAATTCAAAAATTGTCCAAGAACTCGAAGGGCGCTTCCGTGGCGCTGGTTGGAATGTCATCAAAGTACTGTGGGGTAGCAGTTGGGACGATTTGTTTGCTCGCGATTCTGCCGGCTTAATTGCTGCACGTCTCGGCCAATTGGTCGATGGTGATGAACAACGTATCATGACTGCAGACGGTGCTACAATCCGTACGGATTTGTTCAACTCCGAAGGCCTCGCTGCTTTAGTCGCTCATTTGAGTGATGATGATTTGGTCGATTTGTGCGCCGATGTTGGCGGGCATGATTTCATCAAACTTCATGCAGCCTATGCTCAAGCGACCGCTCACAAAGGCAAGCCAAGCGTTGTCCTCATTCGTACCATCAAAGGATACGGACTTGGACCTGCTTTTGCAGGTCGAAACACCACGCATCAAAAGAAGAAGGCGGATATGGAAAGCATACAGTTCATGCGCGATGATATTGGACTCGACTTTTCGGATGAAGATTTGGAAAAGTATCCGTATGTCATGCCAGAGGATGTTCCCGAACTGGTTGCCTATGCCAAACAACGCAGAGTCGCAATGGACGGGTTCGTTCCAACACGTAGCGTCCCAAAGTTCGACCTTTCACTCCCCGATGAAGCAACCTATGCGGTCTTTGATGAAGGCACCAAAGGCAAAATGCAGATCTCAACAACAATGGCGTTCGTTCGTATTTTGCGCGCTTTGATGAAGGATAAGGAATTCGGTAAGCGAATCGTTCCGATTATCCCTGACGAAGCACGAACCTTCGGTATGGACCCATTATTTTCAGAATTCGGAATCTACCACCCTGAAGGTCAACTCTACAAACCAGTCGACCACAAAGTGCTGATGAAGTACAAGGAATCTGCCAAAGGCCAGTTATTGGAAGAAGGCATTAACGAAGCCGGGGCAACTTCAACCTTTATCGCAGCAGCAACCTCTTTTGCCACCCACCACTATCCAACAATTCCATTCTACATCTTCTATTCGATGTTCGGATTCCAACGTGTAGCTGACTTGATTTGGTCAGCAGCTGACCAACGCGCCCGTGGTTTCCTGATGGGGGCTACTTCAGGCCGAACCACCCTCAACGGTGAAGGGTTGCAACACCAAGACGGGCACTCGCTTCTGATGGCACATACCAATCCAGCCGTCCGAGCCTGGGACCCTGCATTTGCCTACGAATTGGCTACCATTATCCAACATGGAGTCGATGAAATGTATGGCCAAGACAAAGACGTCATCCACTACATTGCCGTTTACAATGAAAATTATCCTATGCCTCCTAAGCCGCAAGGTGTTGACCAAGGCATCATTCGTGGCATGTATTTGCTGCGCGGTGCTCCGAAGGGCGACGGCCCTATCGTTCGTTTGATTGGTTCAGGTCCAATCATGGTGCAAGTCTTGGATGCAGTTGAGAAACTCGAGGCCTATGGCGTTCGTTCAGAAATCTATTCAGCCACTTCATATGGTGAAATGCGCCGTGAAGGTATGGAGTGCGACCGATGGAATCGATTGCACCCAACCAAGACCGCCAAACAACCGTGGGTTGAACAAATGCTCGGAACTGGAGATGTGCCGATTGTTGCCGTCAGCGATAATATGGCAGCAGTCCCTGATATGATTCGCCAATGGGTCAGTGGCCACTTCACTGTATTGGGAACCGATGGATTCGGTCGCTCGGATACCCGTGAAGCACTTCGCAGATTCTTTGAGATAGATGGAGCAGCTGTAGCACTTGCAGCGCTTTCTTCA
>Ga0308016_10001558_pt1 | contig 11332 bp, 32 predicted proteins | sample Neamet233_FD_203129 | JGI IMG/M metagenome (GOLD analysis project Ga0308016, IMG submission 203129) | Marine microbial communities from water near the shore, Antarctic Ocean - #233 | ecosystem: Environmental > Aquatic > Marine > Unclassified | place: Southern Ocean | collected 2014-07-28
CAAGTAAATGCGAGCATAGTATCAAAATGGTGTAAAGCTATGATGTACCATTTAAAATATAACTAAATGCGTCAGAAAGGACATCAATCTGAGTAATCAACAACAGTTGCGGCGAAAGGACTCCCGAGTCGCCTTATAAATACAGAGAACCTCCGAGTGTAAAGTTTCTCGGAAACAATAAAAGAACACTTAGAAGCAATAATATTGCCAGCTTGCTGGTAAACCTTTGAATAGAGTAAAGATATAGGTAACACTTTCCTACTCCCCCTGTCCGCGGTGGTGGTATTGTAGGTCAAAGCTCAAACCATATCTCCTCGAAAGAAAGTTATGAGTCTTCGAACGCAGACATTTTGTTACTAACTTTGTCCCCCCTGCGTTAACAATAGGATCAAGTAGTAGGTTTGTTTTGGCAGTTCTCCCACCTCAAGGGTTTGCAAACTGCCCCACTAAGGTTTAATTGCTTTCTAGTGGCTGAAGTGAAACAATATGAAAGATGCAATACTAACATTTCCCCCTCATTCTCTTGCGAGATCATGATAGCAAGGTTCGAGGGTTTTTTATTCCCCGAATTCCCTCCACATCAAATTTCTGATGCCAAATCAAAAAAATCTCTTGACAAAATTCCTTAACTCCTGTATAATTATCTTATTATGAAAAAGAACAACAAACAAAATTTAGTAGCGAGAGTCTTCAAAGAGTTATTCTCTGTAGACACCCTGTTCGGACATAAGGTTCAGAGAGATCGTACTAAATACAGACGCAAAGACAAACACAAAGGAGTACAAAAATGCAATCACTAGATATCATGCAACTAGATTCAGTAGACTTACTATCTCGCGAAGGCGAGCAGGGTACAGTTGGAGCGAGAATCCGCAAAGAAATCACACGCAGAAATGCAATCGGCTATTGGAAAGGAGACTTTACAAAGCAAGTAGTAAAACTACAAGAAGAAGAAGTACACATCATAGGTACTAAGGTGGTCATGCCTACTGCTCGCAAAGTCGAGAAGAAAATGACAGGGCGAGGTAGATAGTGATAAAACTACATAAAAGTCAACAAGCAATAGTACAGACAGGGCGAGAAGCAGACTTCAACCTATACATGGCAGACGGGAGCTTTATGAAGTATTCAGCCTTTCTAAGACTAAGAAGCCAATTCGACGCAGACTCAGTCGTAAAACGAGATAGATACAACCAATTTTTAAACAACAGAACAAGAGGAGAACATAATGCCAGCTAAATTTAAACCAACAGAGACGATACGAACACGCGGATCTAACAAAGTTACAACCAAACACCACTACTTAAAGCAAACGCCAGTAGACGAACTAATTAAGTACATTAACAACGGGCAGAAACCTAAAGTTAAAATCAAGTGCAGAAATGAAATTGCACGCAGAGGTCTTCAACTCAACTGGGTTGCAGTAGGAGAACTATAATGGCAGTACGATTTAGAAAAGACCTTAGAACAAGTGTGAAAAAGAAAACATCACAAGGCAAAGGTAGAGTAGGCACATCAACTATGAACAAGAGTAAAAGACGCTCGTTCAAAAAGTATAATGGGCAGGGCAAATAGTGGGAGACTTAGTTAAATTCCCGAGCAGAGTAGTCTTAGACAGGGGTAATCGTATGATTACCCTCAATGAGACACTAGATGAAGTTGAAGTACAGCTAGGCATGGCTATGCAAGAATTAGATATGCTAAACGAAGAAATCACAACGCTAACCGAGAACTATAATCGTATTTTGAAAGAACTAAAAGACTTGGTTCTTACAGAATAGGCTTATATTTAAAGGAGAAAAAAAGATATGATGATAAGTTACTGGAAAAGAAACCCCAACACTCATGTGCGTGTTGGAATGAAATGCAATGGATCAAAGGTTGTTAAAATCACCCACCCCAACATCACTGAAGAGGGCGCTTATGTTAAGCAATGGGATGGTCACACGATCCTCAAGAAGAACCCACGCTGGATGAATGTACATTTAGCTAGTGGTAAAGTTATAAAGAACAGAGAAGTAGTACAGGAGTTATCTGATGTTGTGTAAGTGTGGAAGTAGAATTTCGCCAGCACGCGCAGAGCTTGGCTACAAAGTATGTCTAAATTGTGGTGAGCATAGTGCAAAATCTATAGCTCATGCAAGAAAGAAACAAGTAGGAATTACCTACAACAAAGGTGGTTATCAGTATATAACCGAAACAGATTTAAAAACATTAGGGAGATAAAATGGAACAACTAATACAAAAGGTGTCACAGTGGCATCACGACAGGAACTTGATCGAAGGGGCAACAAGCAAAGACCAAGTACTAAAACTAATACAAGAAGTAGGAGAACTATCCGATAGCGTATGTAAGCAACAAGATGTCAAAGATGACATAGGCGACATAATGGTTATTTTAATTAACATTGCTGAAAGAGAAGGCACTTACTTATATGAATGTCTAAAGGTAGCTTATGAAGATATCAAAGACAGAAAAGGAAGAATGGTAGATGGCATCTTTGTAAAAGAAGATGACCTAATTAGACACGGCTTAGGCTTAAACACAGGAGATAGCCAATGATGAATATTGATATAATTGAAACAGAGATATTAAAAGCGATTGATGTAGAAAAGGAAACAATGCGTGACCTTTATGGAAAGATTGGTCAAGAATCTTTAGAAGATATAAGAAAATTTGTTGTTGAATTATTTACAGAATATAGAGAAGGAGTTATCTGATGACATATGATGAATTTGTAATGAGTTTTGTGTTAGCTATCACACTATTCGCTTGCGTAATGTATTACATAGCAAAAGGAGATGATGATGATGCAGTATAACAAAGAAGTAGATAAACAACGAAATATTATTCGTGCAGAAAAATGGGGTAAAAGCTCTAATGGAATGACCTGTTTGATTAAACAAGGTGTAAAAACATGGGAAACTTCCTATAATAATGGTTCTATTGCTATCGAAGAGATCTTTTCTGACGGAAGGTCAGTAAAATCTTCAAAACCAGCTACATTATCCGTAAAGGAGTGCATAGATGAGATGCAAAGGGAGAGTGCTAATGTTAAATAAAGGTATGCAAATATGTATTCACATAGATTATGAACAAATGTTACTAACTAATAGTAGTAAACCTGCAATAGTACGAGACTTAGCTAAGACTTGGCAGATGACCACTCTAGAAATAGAAGAAATTATCAAAGAAGAAGAAGCCTTCTTAGAGTCTATAGGTCAGGGGCAGTACGCATGAGTATAAATTACACAGAAGAACAAGTAAAGTATATGACTGAACTATATAGTGTAAATCCTACGAGAGAAACAGTAGAAAAACTAAGTAAAGAATTGGACAAGAGTGCAAAATCTATAATTGGTAAACTATCTCGAGAAGGTGTCTATAAGAAAACAGTATATAAAACAAAAGCTGGCGAAGACCCAATTACTAAGAAAGAACTAGTACAGGAGATTGCAGGTATTTTAGATATGTCTGCTGATTCTATAGCTGGATTAGAGAAAAGTCCTAAAGCTGATTTGAGTAACTTAGTATTAGTGCTAAGGGAATTAGAAGCTAAAGGAGAAGAAGGTACTGATGGACTTCAATTAATATGGAGAGGTGAGTAATGGGTATACGAGATAAAAGATGGGCTAAAGTGTTTCCTAACAATGACAAGTTGAGAAAAATTATAGTCGAACATGGAGAATATTTTGAGGTTATTTCTAGTCCTCAACCTATTGCACAGTTGAATAATCAGTTGGGACTTACACTAAAGGATAGTAATATTACCTTTACAACGGAAGTAAGAAACATACGAATGATTCAACAAAACTAGAAAAGAAGAATGGTCTGGTAGTTCAGTTGGTTAGAACGCTGCCCTGTCACGGCAGAGGTCGAGGGTTCGAGTCCCTTCCAGATCGCCAAGGAAAGATGGCTGAGTGGCTTAAAGCACTTGCTTGCTAAGTAAGAGAAGATCAAGTCTTCCGTAGGTTCGAATCCTACTCTTTCCGCCATTGCGAGATTAGTATAGGGGTTTATTATGACTGGCTTCCAACCAGTAGACGAGAGTTCGATTCTCTCATCTCGCTCCATTTTGGCAAACCATAGCGGGTGTGTTCACACTGAAACGCTAGTAATAAAATTAAATAAATTTAGGATAAAGACACTTAAGCCTGCGGCGGGTGTATAACATACTAGGGATAATTTCAATAAAGTTGATCTTTATGCTTATAATTATATATAAGTACTTAAAGTATATAAGTTAATTACTTTATGTAGTTAGTAAGTTATAGGTAAAAAATAATTTTCGCTTAGGCGCAATTGTAGTTAAGTCGTTTGAAAGTTTGGGATTGGTGAAAAGCCGTATTAGTTTTAGTTGGCTTTTCTTGGGATTGATATAATTGACAAGATAAATCATAACCTATCGCATAAATCGTCTAAATAACAAGGTATGCTCTTACGCTTACGCGACGAGCATAAGTTAATGTTTTTCATTCGATAATGCTCTAGTAGGCGATAGTGATAAGTTGTTGTTTGTCGTAGTATCTATCTTGAATTAGATAATAATATTTTACCATGACTTTACCAAAATTGCAAATGTTATTTTTCATAGGGGTATGATTATGTGGAATGCTTTGTTTCATTTTGTGAATAAAATATATTATTCTTGTTTTGCTCTCAGGAAAAAAGATTTAATTTTGTTCGATTTTTCATAAAGAGAATCGGAGAGTCTTTTAAATTCTGTCTGTTCTAAAAATTCACTCAAAGAATTAAGTACCAGTAAGAAGTAGATACATAATCCAAAGATAGCTTCACTACAAAAGTCGAAAAACCTAAGCGACTTCTTTTTAAGATTAATTTTTGAAAAGGGTTTGAGGTGTTTCATGACGGAAGTCTCTATCGAGAGTGTCGTGGTCTTCGTTTAGTAAATTTGTCGTATTCTGCTGTTATCTTTTGTTGTCTTTTTTGTGCTGCTGCTTTCATTCTTTTCTTTTTAGCAGTAGGCTTCTCATAGAACTGTAGTTCTACTTGTCTTTCTTTTCGACCATCGCGGTCAAGTCTTCTTCTTAGTATCCTTATAGCTTTTTCTATAGGAACAGTTCTGCAATCAATTCTCATTTAATCCTTGGGCTCGTGTGAGGCGATACAGGTCATTGGCAATGTTACATTGATTGTCGACAGTAGCTTTAATGAACTTTGATACCCATGCCATATCGTAAACGAAATCTGCATTGAGTGTATCAAGTCCTTGTTTGTTAGCTTCTTCAACCAGTGCAGAAATGAGCTTATCGCTCAAGTCGTCAGCTTTTTTCATTCGTGGGAATTCTATAATGTTATCCATCTTTTCTCCTGTGAAACGCCCATCCTCTTTTACGAAGATAGTTTACTTGTGATGTTATGCCAGAGGTTGTTCTCATTAGTCTACTGGATAACTCGGTTAGGGGCATGGTGTTGTATAAGGTTTTAAGGACTTCTCTTTCCTTGTATGTCCAAGTGCCTTTCTTATATAACTTCATAGTATTATTATAGCAAATTAGAAACCAAGTGTCAAGAACTATTTTTGAGAATCCATAAAAAAGAACTTGACTTATGCTTATACTTTAGATATAATATATGTTATGGAGAAAAATTATGGAAATTGATATAGCATATCTAATAATCTTGGTAGCAGTGGGACACCTCGCATTTTATCAAGGACACCAGTCTGGAATAAGCAAGACGCTAGACTATATGAAAGATCAGGGAAAGATCGACTTCGATGAGTAACCAAAAAATAGTTGTTGACTTTTGGTTGACTTTTTAGTATAATATACATAAGTGTAAGAAAGGTTCTTGCACATTGGCGTCCACACCGCAAGGGTGGGCATAGTTTTACTGAAAAGGAAATTAGGAGAAATAATATGACGATTGATATATCGAAATTTTGGTTAGGTATGAATAATGATATGTTGTTACACAACACAGAGACATCTTATCCAAGATATAATATAGTTGAAAATGTGGCAAATGGAACATTCCGTTTGGAAGTTGCACTGCCAGGTTGGTCGAAAAACGAAATAGAGTTGGTTCATGAAGATAATGAACTGCTCTTGAAGGGGAAAAAAGAACGAAAACTCGGTGAGGATGAAAGATTCTCTCATCAAGGTCTAAGTCTCAAATCTTTTGAACGGAAGTTCAGATTGAACGCCGATTTAAAAGTTGACTCTGTTCTGTTAGCAGACGGACTATTGACAATCGCTTTGTCTAAGACTCCAAATTCCAATCGTAAAGTATTGGAGATTAATAGTGAGAAAAGCACTTAATTTTGTTAGACAAAGTATGTTGAAGTATGACGATTTCGAGGAAACATTTACAATGTTTTCCTTGATGTTATTGTTCGGTGCAGCCTTAGTGGCTAGTACTGGACAGCTGTTTTAGCATACTGTCAAAAGACCTAAGTCGTGGCGTATCTTAGTCGGTACGCCCCGCAATGAGTATAAATATGATAGAAATTACAGACGAAGCTTTAGCTAAACTAAAAGAAAGAATTGCTGACAAGCAAGTCTGGGGGATAAGACTATCCCTAAAACCCAACGGATGCAATGGATATTCGTATGACCTGAGTTATTTGGAAGAACCAAATGTTTCAGGTGATGCGGTTTTTTATGAAATCGTTGCGGTTGACCCCATGACATTCAGTTATGTGGATTCACTTACAATAGAATGGAAAGAAGAAGGTTTAAGCCAATGGTTTGAGATTCGAAGTCCAAATGAAGTAGCCAGATGTGGCTGTGGAGAAAGTTTTACATTATGAAAATATCACAAGAGGGCATTGCCCTTATCAAAAAGTTCGAAGGTTGTGAATTAGAGGCGTACAAATGTGCGGCTGGAGTTCTAACAATCGGATATGGACACACCAAAGGCGTAACAGATGGTATGCAAATTACCAAAGCACAAGCAGACGAGATGCTAGTAGAAGAATTAGCTACTTATGAAGCATATGTGTCAAACGCAGTAGAAAATCAATTAGACCAGTGTATGTTTGACGCAATAGTGTCATGGACATACAATCTCGGTCCGACTAACTTACTAAGTTCAACTATGTTGAAAGTTCTAAACGCTGGAGAGTACGACGAAGTACCTGCTCAGTTGAAAAGATGGAACAAAGCAAATGGTAAAGTATTAGAAGGATTGATCAGACGAAGAGAAGCTGAAGCATTATTATTCGAAGGCAAAGACTGGTCAAATGCCTAAGATAACACTTAGTGGTGATAAACTAGCGCAAGCTATGCATCACGCTAGGGAAAGAGGAATGACTTTTGAGGAATATGTACAAGAATATGTAGCATTAGCTCAAGAAGACATGAGAAAACAAGAAAAACAGGAAAAACAGGAGAAATAATGGAAATTATATTATTAATGTTGTTGATATTGGGGTTTAATTCAGATGATCCCAAGAGCGCAGAAAGAGAAGTACCAATCGTACCCCTAGCAGAGCCTATAGTAGTAAACACAGCAACTGTTACTCAGTTGGCAGAAGTGTTAACTGAAGTAGCAACCATGGCTACAAGTACAAGTACAAATACTAACACAGGTACTAACACTAGTACAAACACTAGTACAAATACTGATACTTCGACAGAGACGAATACTAATACAGCTACAGTAGCAAGTATCATTGCAGAAATAAATACTGCAACGACTACAGTAACAGCTACAGCTACGAATACAGGTACTAGTACTTCTACTTCGACATCAACATCAACAGGAACATAACTTTAGTGCTACTCATATGGGTAGCATTATGTTTTCAATACTACCTGCATACTCAGTTTAAAACTATACTAAACACTACTCGAAGTATCGAGTTAAAAGACACTACACCAGTAAACAAGAGACACCCCTTCGAAGTCTGTAGAGATAGACTATATACTACACACCCCGAAGTTATAACTCAAAGTGAATGGCGTCAGTGCATGATAGAGGAAGCAAATGGATAAGATTAAAAGATTTTTCGCAGCTGTGAATCGCTGGTGGATATGGCTTAAAAGCAAGTTCGTACCAGTATACACAATAACTGTAAGTTACAATCAAATTTGGGGCGACGCAGATGATCAAATCTTTATAGCAAAGAAGATCATAACACAGAAAGAAAAATTATTAAAGTTTAGGACACAGGCTGGAGAAATAGTAATATTCTCTGGGGCTGAAGGTCTTAACTACAAAATAGAGGAAATGTAATGAAATACATAGTATTAACAGCAAAAATAGGGCTATTAGCTCTCATAGCTTCCATGTTGCTACCATCTGGTGCATCGTGGTTAATAGACTTACTAAACAACAACAGTCAATCAATGGGATTATTCGTTGTATTATGTTTAGTAGTAATAGCAATAGACTCTGAGAAGGAGTTATTAACAGCAGGAACTAAAGGAATTACAGACGAGTATACAAGTACTTCAGGTAAGAAAAGAACAGCTAAGAAATTAAGAGAGGAGCATATAGTATGAATCAAATGTTACTAGCTTTTTGTTTAGTTTTAGGTGGAACTAGTTATTGGTTGTACACAGAAAATGAAACACTAAAAGCAAACAATGTAAAATTAGAGGGAGCAGTAGCAACACAAGAAGAAGCTATAGCAACGATGCAGGCTGACTTTAGTTTACAAACAGAACAGCTTCAAGGAATGACTTTAAGAAGTCAAGAGATACAAAGAGAGTTAATGAGGTATAGCAGCTTCATTAAAGAATATAAATTAACAGCAAAAATACTGGAAGATCCAGTAGAAATGGAAAGGAAAATAAATAATGGAACAAAACATGCATTTGAATCAATTGAAAAACTTAGTGCTACCGTTGACGATCTTGATGATGGTCTCCAGTTGCAGTCTACTGGGAACTAAACAACTAGAAATAACAGCAAAACCAATGGATAGAACGATTGTTCAACCCATTATGCCTCGTGAGATTGACTTAAGTAGTCCACAGTGGATAATTGTAAACCCAGAGAATTGGGAAGAGCAGTTAGACAGAATTAAAGAACAAGAAGGAGAGTTGGTATTCTTGGCAATGACAGTGCCAGACTACGAACTTATGTCAATGAACATGAAAGAATTAGAAAGATATATTACTGAATTAAAAGATGTAGTAGTATACTATAGAAAAGTTACAATTAATTCATTTAATTAAATGTTAGATAAGTTTCGCAACTGGATTAATCTTGTCAAAGAATATAGGATGATGATGAAAGCTTCTAGATTCTTTGATAAGAACCCTGTTGTTCAAGGACGCTTTGAAGAACTTGAAGAATGGTGTATGGAACTCGAAGAAGAAATTCGAGAGTTAAAAAAGAAAATCTCTAATAAATAGGGGTAGCCTCGTAAGAGGGTTAGGAGATAAGGATGTTAGAATTCTTACAGTGGATTATAGGATGGATTCAAGTTATACCGTGGTTAGTCATGAGTGCTTCAATCATAGCAGCGTGTACGGATACGCCCGCAGATGACAAAATAGTAGGGAAAGTATATAAACTTCTCGACTGGTTTGCTATCAATGTAGGTAAAGCCAAGCAGGATGCAAAGGAGAGCTAAATGGCACAACCACCTAGCGAACAATTCCAAGGAGACATGAGCCGTAATGAGGTCGAAATTGATCTTAAAAAGTTTATGGAGATGGTCTCACAGATCGGTGAATTAAAAGCACAGATTCTGGAAATGGAAAATGAAAGAGAACCCGACAATCCTTGGCAAAAAGCCATATGGTTTTCAAATATGATTGACGCATGGCGCATCTTTCCAAGAATGTTTTTAAGTATTTATATGTACTTACTATACTATTGTACGTTTTGGTTCATGGAACTCGACGTACCAACATTAGAACAGTCAGGCTTGATCTCGATTGTAGTAGGAGCAGGCGCAGCTTGGTTTGGACTATACGCGGGCACAGCTAAAGACAAGATTAATGGTGGAAAGTAAAAAATAGTTCTTGACTTCTTCATTCAAATTTAGTATAATATAAGTTATGAAAAAGTTTAAAGACATTAAAAAAATCAAGCCAGAGAAGAAACCCTGTAAGATGTGTGGAAACACAGACAATGCAGACGACCTCTGTGGCGTATATAAGTGCTGGAAGTAGAGTAATGAACTTATTTTACTTAGACGAGGATCTCGATAAGGCAGCAGAGTATCATGTTGACAAGCATATTGTTAAGATGCCACTCGAAGCTGCCCAGATTCTTTGCACAACAATTTGGATAGACGAATATCTAGGGTATGTTCCTCGTGCATTAGATGCAGACGAGCGTGAAGTTCTCAACAAGGTTAAAGCCGAAATTAAGCATTTACCACTTGAGGAACGTCCCTACCCCTACCTCCCAATGATGTACAATCATCCTTGCACTATCTGGGCAAGAGAGTCATTAGACAATCATGAGTGGGTTCATTGTTATGCTAACGCATTGAATGATGAGTACCACTATCGTTATGGCAAGTTCCATAAATCAATAGAGCAAGTAGTAAACAAACTACCAGATCCAGTACATTTAGAGAGAGTAGGTTTTACTAAGTTCGGTTTGGCTATGCCAGAAGATCTTAGAGACTACGATAATCCGATACAAAGTTATCGAGATTATTACCATTTAGACAAAGCAACCTTCGCCAGTTGGAAATACAGAGACAAGCCACACTGGTGGAACGAAGATTATGCTGATTACGAAAAGAGGATAACTAGAACATGAATTATAAATTTAATGAAGATGTGATATTATCTCATCTAAAAAACTATATAGATGCTACTTATGACCAGCACTATAGTATGGGTAGAATTCAATCTACCGAGTTCATATTTGATGCAGACCAAGGCGAAGGCTTTTGTATAGGCAACATAATTAAATATGCACAGCGCTTCGGAAAGAAAGATGGTAGAAATGATAAAGACTTATATAAAGTCCTCCATTATGCAATCATTCTTTTAGGAAGCATACAAGAAGAAAGAGAACGAGCTTTCGTTGATTATGACGAAACACCACAGCGAGACCTATTAATATAGTGCTAGAATTATACATGAAAAATAGATATACATTTAAGCTACAGCAAATGATAGGCAACTGGATGAGTAGTGTTTTAGAGAAAGCATTACAAAGAAACGCAAACAAACAATTTGATAAGTACACAATAGAGTACAGAGATGGAGACAATACATAGTGGCAGTTAGAAAGAAAAAAGAAGAACAACTATCAGAAACAAATATTAATAAAGTAATAGACTTGCTAAGTGCAGATAAACCTATTACTAAAAAAGAAGCGTGTGCAATACTAAACATAGCATACAACACAACACGCTTAAGTAAGATTATTGCAGATCACAACGAAACA
>Ga0308016_10001559_pt1 | contig 11330 bp, 8 predicted proteins | sample Neamet233_FD_203129 | JGI IMG/M metagenome (GOLD analysis project Ga0308016, IMG submission 203129) | Marine microbial communities from water near the shore, Antarctic Ocean - #233 | ecosystem: Environmental > Aquatic > Marine > Unclassified | place: Southern Ocean | collected 2014-07-28
AAAATTTTTCATATTTCGACTTCACACACCACAAGAAAACCTAGACTTAACGAAATTGCAGATAAAGATTACTACTTTGTTGATCATGTTAAATTTGAAAGTTTAATAAAGAATGAAGAATTCTTAGAATATGCAAAAGTATTTAACCACCTTTATGGAACAACTAGAACACCAGTAATTGAAAAATTAGAAAAAAGTGAAAATGTAATATTTGATATTGATTGGCAAGGAGCCGATCAAATCAAGAATAAAAAATTAAATTATAAATTAATTACTTTTTTTATTTTACCTCCTAGCAAAGAGATACTATTTGAAAGACTATCAAATAGAGACATGAAAGATAAACTAATAGTAGAAGAGCGCATGAAAGAATTTAGTAGAGATGTATTGCATTGGATTAATTATGACTACGTAATTATTAACGATAATCTAGAAGAGTGTTATTCAAAAATTAGCAGTTTAATTGATGCTGAAACTAACAATGGCTCAAAAGACTATGATAAAGATTTCATTAGAAAGCATGTTGAAAAGCTAACTTCTTAAGTCTTCATATTCTTTTACAAGTTTGAAATATGTTTCAGGTTCAAGGTTTTGAGGTCTAAGATTAAGATCAATACCAAATTTTTCTGCAACTTCTTTTCCATTATCAAAAACTTGATTGAAGGGTTTTTTTAACATTTTTCTTCTTTGGCTGAAAAATATTCTAGTAATTTTTTCAAGGTTTTTAGGGTCCTTTAATTTAAAAAAATTTTCTCTTGGAGTAAATAATAGTAAAGAACTATCTATTTTAGGTCTTGGTGAAAAGCTTTGTGGCTTAATGTCTAATATTTTTTTTACATTCAATTTCCAGCTAGATAAAATTGATAATCTGCCATAATTAGAGTTATTAAATTCAGATATAATTCTATCAGCAACTTCTTTTTGAAACATTAAAACGAGACTTTCGAACCAAAAATTTGAACCAATATTAAGAATCCATTTAGATAGGATTTCTGTCGATATATTATAAGGTAAATTACCAAAGACAGATAGTTTTTGCTCCGATATATTACTTTCAGATACTTTTAAGATATCATCATTGATGATTTCGATCTCAGTATCAAACTTTTCCTTTAGCAATAAGGCTAAATCATCATCTTTTTCAACAACATAGATTTTCTTTGGTTTTTGTTTTAAAATATATGTTGTTAAATTTCCACTACCTGGTCCTATTTCCAAAACTTCTTTGTTGGCTATATCCGTTATAGATACAATTTTTTCAAGTACCTCTCTATCTATTAAGAAGTTTTGTCCAAGACTTTTTTTTGCTTTTATATACACTTATTTGTCCAAAAATTTTAAAGCTTGAATTAAGCTTTTTGGATCAGATAAATTTTTACCCAACATAGAATAATTTGGCCCATGGTCAGGAGAAATTCGAATAAATGGTAACCCCAAAGTAATATTGATTGCATCAAAGTTAAATAAAGCCTTCATAGGAGAAAGTACTTGATCATGATACATACCAATAATTACGTCATATTTATTTAATAATGTTTTTGTAAAGATAGTGTCAGCTGGAAATGGACCATTTATTTTATTATTTTTTAATCGTAATTTCTTAATAGCTGGAATTATTATTTTGTCTTCTTCAGAATTTTGAAAATTACTTTCACAATGAGGGTTTAAACCAGTTATTGCTACCCTTGGCAGCTTATTAAATTTTGTTTTATAAAATTTATTAATCAGATTAACCTGAGTATATATTTTTTGTTTTGTTATTTTTTTATATACATCTTTTAAAGCAAGATGGGTTGTAAGAGGACTAACAGATAAATTTTTATTAAATATTAACATTGCAACATCCTTTTTTTTCGTTTTCTTTGCAAGATATTCAGTAATACCTAAAGTTTTTCCTTTTAAAAAAGACTTTTTTGAAACAGGACCATTAATAAATTTTGATAAATTATTTTGCTTCATAAAATTTAAAGCAATTTTAAAAGTTTCATCTATGTACTTATTTGATTTACTGCTAATTTTTTCAAAGCATTTTTTAAATTTATAATCAACATTAATTAAATTAATTTTTTTATTAGTTAATTTAGAGAAATCTTTTAACTCTTTATTAATATCATTTATTCTGAAATCAAAATTTAATTTTTTCATCTGTTCTTGAAGTAATTTTTTAGAAATAATAATTATTAAGGGTGACTTATAAGAATTAGTTTTTAAGCTTTTAAAAAAAATTTCTAAAAAAATACTGTTTGGCTCACCACCAATAATAACTATTGGTTTTTTACCCATCAAAATTAAGATTTTTTTTAATTTTATTATAATAAATTTTTGAATATTGTTTCAGCTGTCTATTACGTTCATAATTAATAGCTTTTTTTAATTCATCTTTAACATTTATAGTGGTTTCCAAAGTGCTTGTATCTTCTAGTTTTAATATCAATATGCCATTAGACATAATTATAGGTTTTGTAATTTGACCATTTTTTAAGCCCTTTATATTTCTTTTAATAATGTCATTGAGTGAATTTTCGTTAATCCAGCCAATGTCACCTCCAATTTTAGCTGATTCTGAAAAACTATATATGGCAGCACTATTTTTGAAACCTTCCTTATCTATACTTTTGACTACTTCATTGTATTTTTTCTCAATTTCCTCTTTGTTGATTACTTCGAAAATAATTTCTGATAATTGATATTTTTTTGTTTGAATTTTACTATTTTTCAAAATTTCTTTTTCAATTTTATCCTCATTAATATTTATTTTAGTACTATATTTCTGAAAGATCAGTTCATTCCATAGTGCATCTATAGTTGTTTTGATTTTAATATCATTTATTGTTAAACCATAATCTTTTAAATATTGCTCAAATTCATTTAATGATTTGAGATTCATTCTTGAATAAATATTCTTAATTAAAATATTAGAATACTCTTCATTCATTTTAATTTCTTTAAAATTTTTTAATACTTCAATTTTTTTTATTTTCTCTCGAATTATCGATTCATTTGAAATGCTTAATATTTTTTCTTTATCTAGTTCTTTTAAAGAGTTATTAAGAGCAATAAGGTATTTAAACTCATTTTTAATATCAATATTAGTTATAATTTCATTTTGAATATTATGAATTATCCTTGTTTCTATTGACTGAGCCTGATTAAACATCAAAAAAAATAATAGAATTAAAAGTTTTTCTTTCATACTTTATTAGTTTAAGGCCATTTTGCTTGGTGTTAAAGTAGTTAAAGGCACAATAGTTATAGAAAAAAATAACTCTTCAACAGGCTTAATATCTGAATCATTATAATAATTCTTTTTATATTTTACTCCAGCAATTAAACAATCATTTTTATACTCATATATTAAATTATAGTATTCTGTTAAGTTAAGTTCTCTATTTTCTCTTACATTAAATGATATCGAATTTGCATCATTAAAGTTATATTCTGTTTTATTTTCAATTATATTATTCTTGCCAATAACACCACTTTCTTTCAAATAATCAAATTGAGTTGTAAAATTGTCATATTTCATTTCGGCAGTTAAAGAACTATATTCAAAAGTGTCCAAATCCTCAGTTAATGAAAAGTTGTAACCTAAGGAAATATTTTTAATTGGTTTAAAATTAAATTGTCCGAATAAATTAGAAGTTTTTTTATTTAATGTGCTATTTTTTGGAATATTTTTTTCTTCTTTTAATCTAAATACTGTAGCAAGTTTAAAGTCTAGATATTCTTCTATTTCACTTAATTCATTTATTGTATTTACTTTTTCTTTTTTAAAATTTAAACCTAGTGTTACAGACTCGCCACCTTCAAAATTTTCGTCCATACTTAATCTATTTGTATTAAAAATGTTATTAATATCAATTCTTCTTTCTAGAGCATTATTATCTCTCATTTGATGGGGGCTAAATCTTAAAGACAGTTTTGGCTCCAAAGTATTAAAAGTAGAGGAAGTCTTGTTTATCATTGGTAATGAAGCATTAAACGTGTAAGCGCTCATTAGTCTAGAGTGAAGATTCTCTTTGTATTCAGGGTTATTTTTACCTTTAGTATTTACATTTTTTAATGAAATATCAAAATTTGTTTTAATCCCATTATCCAACAAGTTATTTATTGATGAGTAATTCAAATCATTAAAAATTTTAGATGTGGTAACATTTGTATCTTTTAAGGTATTATTTCCTTGTGAATTTAAATTAAAACTGCCCCTGATACTCTCTAAGAAAAAATTTTTTGAGAAATTATAAGAAGGTAATACATATTGATATCTATCATTGTTAGATCCTTCTAACGTTTCATACATTTCAAATGAGGTAGTTAAATCATAATCTTTATGTTCTAAATCTAATTCAATCATTGACTCAAGAACAGTATTGTTAACTGGCAATATAGGAGATTCTAAATTAAATATTTTTAGGTAATTATCATTAGTTGTTTTTTGATAATTTACCTTAAGCTTACTATTCAGATAATTATCTAATGATAAATCTACCGTTGAGCTAGTAAACATATGGGCTCTAGTATCCCCTTTATCATTGTTATTTGAGTCATGACCTTTAACAAAACCAAAGTCTAATATAGAAAGTGTTTTTTTTGTTTTTTGCCTAAATTCATTCTGAAGTAAAAATTTATTATTATTAAATAGTTGTGGCTTAACTGTTATGTCTTTGTCATCAGATATTACATAAAAATAAGGAGCGGATATAGAGCTGCCAGCATTTTGAGAACTGCCAAAGCCTGGTGTTAAAAAACCACTTTGTCTTTTTACACTTGGGTCAGGGTGAAAAAATTTAGGAAAATAAAAAACTGGAAAATTATAAACTTCTAGCCAGGCATTTTTATAAATTATTTGTTGTTTGGTTTTATTATGTTCTATCTTTTCAGCTGAAATTTTCCATGGTGGGCATTTGTCAGTTTTTTTACAAGATGTAAAAACACCTTTTTCAAAAAAAGTTACAGGTCCATCATTCTTTGCTGAAACAGCAACAATTCTTGGATCATTTTCATTATTTCCAAATAAATCCTTACGTAATATAGCGGAAATATCTTTTGCTAAAAATTTATTATCTTTTAAATTAAAAAAACCTGTTTTAATAAATAAATTATCATTATTAGTTTTTTTCCCTGTTTTTATTGAAACCTCAATATTTTCACCTTTTAGAATTTCTTCATTTATAGAGTATTGAAACTCTTTAAGTTTATACTTATTTGAGTTTTTATCTGTAATAATAGTACTTTTATTAGAAGATAAAATCATTTTGTTCCTAAGAAGGGTTAGATCATATCCTTCAATGGTATATTTGTCCGAAATTTTAATTAACGTTTTACCCTTCATGAAAATTTTTTCTATATCTTTAAAATAAAATATTGCTTCTGCACCTATAGTTATATTATTTGTAAAATCATAAAGCTTAACATTTCCACTTGTCTTAAGTTGATTGGTTTTTTTATAGTATTCAAAGTTATCAGAAATCAGTTCTAGTTGTGTATTGGCTTTGATTTTACCTCTACTTTTTCCCTTATAAACATTTCCATCATCAGTAATTTCTAGAGTTGATACTTCAAAAATAAACTCTTCAGCCATAATCGAACTAGATACAGTTGAGCTTAATAGGATTAAAAAAAATATAACAGTAAATTTATTTTTCATTTAGTTTTATCATAGAGGTGAAATTTATTATTAATAATATAATCAATGGTAAAATAATTGAAAGAAATAATGGAATCTTTTCATTAGTACCCAATATATTAAAAAAATAATTTATATAATAAATAATTACTGATAAAAAAATCCCATATGTAATTGTAAAAAAGGTATTTTTACCATAGCCAATATTGAGCATAATAATTGCGGCAAAAACAGTTATTAGTGACAGATAAATTGGATAAGAGACAATTTTATATAAGTGTGAATTTAAATCAATTACTGAATAATTTAGAGATTTGTAGCTTTTTTTTAAATTAATTAAATCAATAATAGTAAGTGAATATAGATTTGAGAACAAACTATTAATTTTTTTTAAATCAAAATTTGACATTAATTTTACTTGGTCTGGAAAACTTGATTCATTATTTTCTAAAATTTTTGGTTTAATAACCACCCATTCGTAAGATGAAATTTCAACTTTATCACTTTTTATAATTCTTAAAATTTGAAAATCTTTATTAAACTGTGTAATTGAAACACCTACTAAAAATTCATTATCAACTTTATTTGCATTAATTATATTTATGTTGTCGTTAATTTGATCTTTAATCCATAATCCATTTTCTGTAATGACAGCTAGATACTTGTCATCATTGGTGTAACTATTTTTAATCAATAAAAATGAATTTTTTAATACAGAAGAGATATTGTAAAAGATAATAATAAAAATTAACCCTAAAATAAATGAATAAATACCTAAGATTTTAATAATCTTAATATTATCTAAACCGTTATATTTGAAAATCTCTAATTCATTATTTTCTATTAGTTGCAAAAAAAATAATTGAGCTGTTAATAAAAAAATAAATGGGAGTATTTCAAATACTATAGAGGGTGTATTTAAAAATGATAAAAAAACAAGATATGATAGGTTGAGATTTTCATCTCTAAAAAATTCAACTTGTTCAAAAATATTTAATATAAGTATGATTATAAAAAAAATAGTAAAAACTTTAAAAAAACATTTATTGAAAAGACTAATCAAAAATTTAAGATATGTTTTCATGTTAGCTCGTTTTAAGAAATTTTAGAAAAAATATATATATTGTTAAAATAAACAATATGGGCAAAATCATAAAAAATAAATTATGTATTAAATTTGTGTTAATTAATTTTGTAGATAGTTCCAAAAAAACAATAGATAAAAATCCCAACAAATAAACATTAATTTTAATACTATTGAATAAATGATTATTCTTGGATTTTAATATTAATAAAAGTGAGATAGTCATCAAAAAAGTAATATAGATTGGTTTTATTAGTCTTGAGTAGAGCTCTTGATGAATGTTTTCCAAGTTATCTGCACCACAATTTCTATCTAAAATAATTTTAGAAAAATTTATTTTATTTGAAGGTTTATGAAAAATTATTAAACAATTTATCAAATCCTTAGTGGAAGTTTCTTGAATTTTTTTTGTTAAGGTTGTTTTAGTAGTAAATTTTGAAATATTAAAATCTGTCTTTGAAAATTTAAATTTAGAAATTCTTCCGTTTATTTCTTGAATAGTTTCACCTTCCTCTAAAACTAATACTTTTTTATTATCGCGAATTTCGATTTTACCTCTTTTTGCAAAAGTGATTTGAGATGATTGATTTGACTCATCATTTAAAAAAATATTCTTAAATTTTCCATTTTCATCTCTTTCTTCAAAATAAATTGTTAAGTTTTCTATAATATCAATAAATTTTTTTGGCTTTAATATGCTTTCGAAAAAATCTAAATCAGATGAACGAATAAAGGACCTAGCTTTATCTTGCATATAAGGAGCAATTAAAGCATTAAGCAATATACTTATAATAACAAACCCAAATGAAAATTTTATAAAAAAATTAATAAAATCTATTTTTTTTACTCCAAAACTCCAAAATATTACTAGCTCATTTTTATTTTCATATCTTAATATTATGTAAGTAAAAGCTAAAAATACTGCAAAAGGAAAAATTCTACTTAAAATTTTTGGAAAATTAAGAAGTGTATAATTAAAGTAAACTAAAAATCCATGTCCATCCTCTGTAACAAAATCTAAAAAATTAACAGCCTGCAATACCCAAATAATTATACTAATAGTAAATAAAATTAATAAGAAAAAGCTAGTATAATCTTGAGCTAGTTTTCTATATATGATTTTTTTCATTGAATTAAGATTATTAAACTCTTATATAGCACTCAACTTATAAGGAGTGTATTTAAAATTTATGTCAATTAAAATTAATTATTTTAACAAATTAAACAATAAAACATCGGCTAATATTGTCTTATTTGCTGATGAAAAATTTAATACAGATAGTTTAAAAGAATATATCTCAAAATCAGAATTTTCTTATATATCTGACTTATTAAAGAATGCTGACTTAAAAAAAGATGTTCTTTTTTTTGAAATTAACTCAAAAAAAAAAATATTTTTAGTATCCATCAAAAAAGATTTAAAAACTTCCGATATAGAGAGTTTAGGAGCTAAATTTCATAGTTATATAAGTTATGATAAGAAAAATGATTATTTTTTAATTTCAGATACTATAAATAGTAAAATAAAAAATTTTGTAGGATATTTTCTTCATGGATTAAAATTAAAATCTTATGAATTTAATATTTATAAATCCAAAAAAGAAAAAAGACTCATTTCTATAAATGTTTTTGGAGATAAGAATAAAATATCCACTCAAAATCAATTAAGATTTAAAGCCCTAGAAGAAGGAAGTTTTTTTGCAAGAGATCTTGTGTCGGAACCAGGAAATATTTTACACCCAGATGAATATGCAAAAAGAATAAATACACTTAAAAAATTTGGATTAAAAATAAATATATATGATGAGAAAAAATTAAAAAAATTAGGAATGAATGCTTTATTGGGTGTGGGACAAGGAAGTATACGTGGATCATACCTTGTAACAATGGAATGGAATGGAGCAAAAAATAATTCTAATCCTCTAGCTTTTGTTGGAAAGGGAGTTTGTTTTGACACTGGCGGTTACTCATTAAAACCAGCAAAATTTATGGAGGATATGACTTATGATATGGCGGGCTCAGCTACTGTGGTAGGCCTAATGAAAAATTTAGCCATAAGAAAAGCAAAAATTAATGCAGTAGGTGTTGTGGGTCTTGTTGAAAATATGGTAAGTGGAAACGCTCAAAGACCTGGTGATATTGTTAAATCTTATAGTGGCAAGACAATAGAAATATTAAATACAGATGCTGAAGGTAGATTGGTTTTAGCTGATGCTTTAACTTTTACTGAAAAAAAATTTAAACCTAAATTTATAGTGGATTTAGCAACCTTAACTGGGGCTATTATAGTTTCATTGGGCTCTGAATACGCTGGTCTATTTTCAAACGATGATAAATTATCAAATCAATTATTAGAAGCAGGTGACAAAGTTGAAGAAAAATTATGGAGAATGCCTTTGCACAAAAACTTTGACAAACTTATAGATTCAAAAAATGCGGATATGCAAAATATAAATTATGTTGGTGGTGCGGGATCTACAACTGCAGCACAGTTTTTACAAAGATTTATTTTAAATAAAACACCTTGGGCCCACTTAGACATAGCTGGTATGGCATTTTCGAAATATGGTGGTGCTTTAAACTCAGGTGGAGCAACTAGTTATGGAGTAAGATTATTAAACCAACTAATAGAGGATAATTATGAGTAATACAGAGCAAACACTATCAATCATTAAACCTGACGCGGTTGAAAGAAATTTAGACAAAGAAATAAAAAATATGTTTATAAATAAAGGTTTCAAAATTGTTAAAGATAAAAAAATTCAGATAGCAAAAACTGAAGCGGAACAATTTTATAAAGTTCATGAAACAAAACCTTTTTATAATGATTTATGTGCCTATTTGTCGTCAGGACCCATAGTTGTGATGGTATTAGAGAAAGAAAATGCAGTTTTAGCAAACAGAGAGTTAATGGGCGCGACCAAACCAGAAGATGCTGCAGAAGGAACTATAAGAAAAAAATATGGAATTTCTATTGATAAAAATTCTGTACACGGCTCTGATAGTGTTGAAAATGCTAAAATTGAGATTAATTTTTTCTTTAAAGATTAATTAAATATTTTTTTAATAGCTGAAGGGTAGAGCTTATGCTCTTGGCTTAGAACTTTTTTAGCCAAAGAAGTTGGAGTATCATTTTTTGAAATTTTAACTTGTTTTTGTAAAATTATTTTTCCAGAATCAAGTTTTGCTGTTACAAAATGAACAGTGCAACCAGCTACACTATCTTTATTTTGTATAGCTTTAGTGTGAGTATCAAGTCCCTTGTACTTTGGTAGTAAAGAGGGATGTATGTTAACTATTTTTCCGCTAAACTTTTTAATAAAGCTTTTAGATAAAATTTTCATAAAACCAGCAAGACAAATAAATTTTATATTGTCCTTATTTAGTAAATTTAATATTTTTGCTTCAGATATTTTAGTGCTTTTAAAATTTGATACATATTTTTTGATATTAAATTGATTTGAAAATTTTAAGCCTTTGGCTTTCAAGGTATTTGAAAAAATTAAATCTATAGATATAGGTGAATTTTTTATTTTAGAAAATTTTATTAAATTATTTAAATTACTTCCAGTTCCAGATATAAAAACTGCTGTTTTAATTTTTTTAAGACCAGTCAATTTTACCATTAAGCTTAACTTTATTTTTTCCTGTGGTTATTTTTCCAATAATATAGGGTTTAAATTCTTTTGTAAAAAATTTAGTAATTTTATTTAAGTTTTTAGGGTTAACTATTAAACAAAAACCAACTCCACAATTAAATGTTTTTAACATTTCCTTGTCATCAATGTTATTTAGTTTCAACCATTTAAAAATTTTTTTGGTTTTAACTTTATTTAGATCTATATCAGCAACCAATCTATCTGGAATAACTCTCTTAATATTATCTGATAATCCACCACCTGTAATATTTGCGCACCCATTTAAAAGATTGTTATCAATTAGATTTAAAACTTCTTGGACATAAATTTTTGTAGGTCTTAGTAATTCTTTTTTTAAAAATGGATTATTTTTTAAATTAATCTTTTTGTTTTTAAGAACATGCCTGACCAAAGAGTAACCATTTGAGTGAATACCACTAGATGGTATAGCCAACACTAAGTCATTTTTTTTTATATTTCTCTTTGCTAATATTTTTTTTTCATCGACTAAACCTACTGCAAAACCTGCTATGTCAAATTTACCTTTTTCATAGGTACCTGGCATTTCTGCCGTTTCACCACCAACTAATTCACAATTTGAAATTTTACATCCTCTTACTATTCCTTTAAGGATTGATTTTAATTTATCTAAATCAATTTTATTAATAGAAATATAATCTAAAAATAAAAGTGGTCTTGCTCCTTGAACAATAAGATCGTTTACACTCATAGCAACTAGATCAATACCAATTGTGTCATATTTATTAAGTAAATTGGCTATCTCTACCTTTGTGCCAACACCATCAGTACAAGCAACAATTTTAGGATTTTTAAGATTTTTTGGGATATTAGTTATAGAGCCGAAGCCACCAATATTGTTAAACTTTTTTTTGCCTTTATTATTTGATGATATTGACGATATAAATTTAACAAAATTATCAGCAGCATTTATGTTTACACCACTTTTTTCAGAGGTAAATTT